>Ga0209376_1000088_pt1 | contig 94312 bp, 80 predicted proteins | sample GraSoiAngelo_134_FD_185891 | JGI IMG/M metagenome (GOLD analysis project Ga0209376, IMG submission 185891) | Grasslands soil microbial communities from the Angelo Coastal Reserve, California, USA - 14_0929_05_30cm (SPAdes) (version 2) | ecosystem: Environmental > Terrestrial > Soil > Grasslands ... | reverse complement strand
CGGACAGTGCAAGAAGGGAGAAGTTCAGGTCGACCCTACCGCTCCCCAGGGTCCGAAGGGTTCAAAGGGCCGTGCGGGCGACCCGGGTCCGATGGGGCCGACCGGTCCGCAGGGGGCGATGGGTCCCGAAGGGCCGATGGGTCCGATGGGACCGATGGGTCCTGCAGGGCCTCCCGGCACCACCGGCCCGGTGGGCCCGACGGGAGCCGACGGTCACAAGGGCCCGAAGGGCGACCCGGGGCTCCAGGGTGACGACGGACTAGATTGCTGGGACGCCAACGGCAATCACAAATGTGACCTGGCTACCGAAGATCTGAATGGCGACGGATCGTGCACTGCTCTGGATTGCGTCGGTTCTCCTGGCTCCCAGGGAACGCAAGGTCCGCAGGGTGTTCCGGGCGAACCTGGTCCCCAGGGCGACCCGGGTCTGCCGGGCGCTCCGGGTCCGCAGGGTGATCCGGGTCTGCCCGGTGCGCCGGGTACGAAGGGCGACCCGGGCGATCGTGGCGGTCAGGGTCCGCAGGGCGAGCCGGGTCTGCCGGGTGCTCAGGGTCCGAAGGGTGACGAGGGACTCGATTGCTGGGATGCAAATGGCAATCACCAATGCGACCTGGCGACCGAAGATGTGAATGGTGACGGATCTTGCACTGTCCTGGATTGCATCGGTCCCCAGGGTCCTGTTGGGCCCCAGGGTCCGCAGGGTCTGCAGGGTGTTCCGGGCGAACCTGGTCCCCAGGGTCCGCAGGGCGACCCGGGTGTGCCGGGTGCTCAGGGCCCGAAGGGCGACCCGGGCGACCACGGGCCTCAGGGTCCGAAGGGTGACCCGGGCATGCCCGGTGCGCAGGGTCCGATGGGCCCTCACGGCTTCGACTGCTGGGATGTAAACGAAGATGGCCAATGTGATCTGGCTACAGAGGATCTGAATCACGACGGATCCTGCACGGTCCTGGATTGCAAAGGTCCCCAGGGTGCTCAGGGACCCCAGGGCAACCCTGGTCACGACGGGGTGCCTGGCCCGCCGGGAGCGGATGGACCTCCTGGGCGCGACGGCGCGCCTGGACCTCAGGGTCCGAAGGGTGACAACGGCCCGCAGGGTCCCGCAGGCAACCCTGGTGGCGATGGCCACGACTGCTGGGATCTGAACGAGAACGGCGGGTGCGACCTCGCGACCGAGGATGTGAACCACGACGGGGCGTGCAACGTCCACGACTGCACGGGCGCGAAAGGCGATCCAGGAGCGAACGGCCACGACGGCATCCCTGGGCCTCCGGGCGCCGCTGGACCGCCCGGGCTGACGGGCGCTACTGGTCCCCAGGGTCCGAAGGGCGACCAGGGAAATCCTGGCCATGATGGCGTGGCTGGGCCTCCAGGTGCTCAGGGTCCCCCTGGGCTGACTGGGTCAACGGGTCCTCAGGGTCCGCAGGGTCCAACCGGGGCACTTGGCTCCCAGGGTCCTCAAGGTCCGAAGGGGGATCCGGGAGTTTCGATGGTTCATCGTCAGGCACTCCCGCAGGGAGCCGCTTCGATTCCGAACACCGGTGCTACCATCACTCTGGCCAGTACGACCTTGAATAGTGGCACCTATATGATCAGTGCAAAGATGTGGCTCTCGAATACTCAGACCGCCAAGACGCACTACGTGAAGTGCAGCCTCGTGGCGCAGGACGCGAGTGCAAACATCCTGGATTCCGACAGCACGTCGGCGACCGTCGTCTCCGCCATCAGCAGCAGCATCCCTGGGACGACGGCGCTTCCCTTCGTGATCGCCAATAGCTTCAACACCGCGATCACGGTGACGTTGAACTGCCAGCGCCTGGATACCAATGCCGGCAGTACGTCCGCTTTCGACATCAAGCTGACGGCTGGCGAGATTTCCGCGGTCGTCTCACAGTAAGGAAAGGGCCACGGCGGGGGGCTTCGGCCCCCCGCCTCCCTTTTGGAGATTTCGGCCTTCGCGATCGGCTCGTCCCATGTGCGCGCCGTGCCGGGTTTCGCTACAAGGGCGAGCGCATGACCGAGCCGGTTCCTCCGGCGCTGCGAGGCGCCTACCCGCCCCGGGCAAGCAACACCGTCCGGCCGCTCGTCGACGGCGAGCCCGCCTTCCGCCGCATCGCCGAGGCGGTCGAGGCGGCGCGCGCGAGCGTCTGGGTGACGGTCGCCTTCATCGAACGCGACCTCGCGCTGCCGGGCGCTCGCGGCACCTTCTTCGACCTGCTCGACCGCGCCGCCGCGCGCGGCCTGGACGTCCGGGCGCTCTTCTGGCGGGAGCCGGACCTCGACCGGATCCTGCCCGGCGCGTCGCACTTCGGCGGCAGCGCGGCGGACCGTGCCTGGCTCGCGGCACGCGGCGCTCGCTTCCTGGCCCGCTGGGATCACCTCCAGCGGTACTGCCACCATCAGAAGAGCTGGCTGATCGACGCCGGCCGGCCGGGCGAGGTCGCCTTCGTGGGCGGCATCAACCTGGACCACGGCTCGATCGTGCCACCCGGGCATCCGCCGGTCGGCGGCGGCGTCGCGCCCGAGGTCTACGTCAACGTCCACGATCTCTACCTCGAGCTGCGCGGCCCGGCCGCCACCGATGTCCACCACAACTTCGTGCAGCGCTGGAACGAGGCCAGCGAACGCGACCGCCCCGACGGCGCCTGGCCGGATGCGGAGCGGGCGGGCGTTCTCCGCTTTCCCGCCGTCACCTCGCCGCCGGCCGGCGCCGCCAGGGCGCAGGTCACGCGCACGGTGCGGCCCGGACGCTACCGCGACGCGACCCCGGCCCCCGGCGCCGCACCCTTCCCGATCGAGGCCGGCGAGCAGAGCGTGCTCGAGCAGTACCTCGCGGCGATCGACGCCGCGGCGCGTACCATCTACCTCGAGAACCAGTTCCTGCACTCGCTCGACGTCCTCGCGCACCTCGAGGCGGCGCTCGCGCGGGGTGTCGCCGTGGTGTTCCTCGTGCCGGCGGTGCCGATGCCCGAGATCAGGACGGCGCGGGGCAATCCGCGCGCGGCCGCATTCTTCACCCAGCTCGAGATCCTCGCCCGACACCCGCGCTTCACGCTCGCGGGGCTCGCCGCCTCGTGCGGCGGCGGGCGCTACGAGGACATCTACGTGCACGCCAAGGCCGCGCTCGTGGACGACGTGTGGGGCACCATCGGCTCGACCAACGTGGCGAGCCGCTCGTTCCATGCCGACACCGAGCTGAACGTATCGTTCTGGGACGCGCGGGCGGCGCGCGCGCTGCGCTGTTCACTGCTGCAGGAGCACCTGGGCGCCGACACCACCTCCCTCGACGACCGTGCGGCGCTCGCTCTCTTCCGCGACGCGGCCGGTACGAACCGCGACCGTCGGGTGCGCGGCGAGCGACTCCACGGCCTGGCCTTCGCCCTCGATCCGGCGCGCTACGCGGCATAGAGCCTGGCGGCGGGCTGGCCTTCGGGGGCGAGGTCACACTAGGATGCGCTCCCCGTGCGTCCGCTGCCACTCCTCGCAGCCGCGCTCCTCGTCGCCGTCGCCGCGGCGGCAGGCGCCGCGCCGCTCTTTCTCGACATCCTGCCCCCCGGCCAGGACGGCCTCGTGCCGGCGAGCACGGTCACGGCGGGCGCGCACGCGACCGATCAGCTCGCGATGTACCGGGACCTCATCCTCGCCGCGCCTGGTCTGGCGGAGCCCGATCTCGCGCGGTTCTTCAAGGACGCGTCGATCGGCGCCCCGGCCGCTCCCGAGCGCGTCGAGACGCCGCGCCCGGGCGTCACCGTCGCGCGCGACGCCTTCGGTGTCCCGCACGTCACGGGCGCGACGCGCGGCGACGTCTTCTTCGGCGCCGGCTGGGTCACGGCCGAGGACCGCCTCTTCCTCGCCGACGCGCTCCGCAACATGGGCCGCGGTCGCTTCACGCAGTTCGCCGGAGACCTGCGCGACGTGCTCGGGGCCGTCGGCTTCGACCGCACCTACGCCGCGGTCGCCGGCTACTCCGAGGAGGAGCTCGAGCTGCAGATCAACCAGGGGATCGAGCGGAACCCGGTGCTCGGCCAGACGGTGCTCGACGACGCCACCGCGTTCGTCGCCGGCGTCAACGCGTACATCGCCGAGGCCCGTGCGGACCCCACCAAGGCGAAGCTGCCGGCGGAGTACGGCCTGCTCCACATCCCACTCCAGGACTGGAAGCTGACCGACGTCGTCGCCTGCACGATCTCCTTCACGACGGTGATCGGCTTCGGCAACGGTGGCGGCGGCGAGCATCTGAATGCCCTGCTGCTCGGCGCGCTCGAGCAACGCTTCGGTGAGAAGCGCGGGCGGCTCCTCTGGACCGACCTGCGTTCCGCGGAAGACCCCGAAGCGCCGGTCTCGACGCGGCGGCGTTTTCCCTATCCCGGGGGAAGCGCGCGCCAGGTCGACCCCGCGGCAGTGGCCCTCCTCGACCCCGGCTCGTTCGCCGCCGCCCATCCGGTCGCGATCACGGGCGGGGCCACGGCCACGGCGACGCCGGTGCCGCGCGGCATGAGCAACTGGCTCGCGGTCACGGGACGCAAGGCGGCGGGCGGTGCCCCGATCCTCGTCGGCGGGCCGCAGGTCGGCTACTTCGCCCCGGAGGTGCTGCTCGAGGTGGCGCTCGACGGCGGGGGCGTCAACGTGCGCGGGGCTCTGGTGCCCGGCACGCCCTACGTCGTCCTCGGCCACACGCCGGACTACGCGTTCACGGCCACCGCCGGCGGCTCCGACCTGGCCGACGTCCGCGTCGAGAGGCTCTGCACGCCGCCGGGCGGCGCGGCGGACTCGGGCACGCTCTACCGGGGCGAGTGCCCGTCACTCTCGCGCCGCGTCGACACGTGGACGTCGGGCACCGCCACGGTGACCGCGACCATCGAGCGGACCGTGCACGGGCCCGTGCTCGGCCGCGCGATGGTGGACGGTCAGCCGGTGGTGGTGGCGGTGGAGCGCTCGAGCTTCAACCGCGAGGTCGAGTCGGCCGGCGCCTTCGTCCAGCTGAACGACGACCTGGCGACGACCCCCGCGGCCTTCCGCGACGTGATGGCGAGCGTCAACAGCACGCTCAACTGGCTGTACGTCAACCGCACCGACGTCGCCTACTTCCACTCGGGCCTCTATCCGGTGCGCGCCGAGGGCGTCGATCCCGACCTGCCTTCGTGGGGTACCGGCGAGTGGGAATGGCGGGGATTCCTGCCCGTCACCGCGCAGCCCTTCGAGGTGAACCCGCGCCGAGGCTTCGCCACCTCGTGGAACAACAAGCCCGCGCGCGGCTGGCGGGCCGCCGACCACAACTACGGCTACGGCCCGGTCTACCGCTCCCTGGCACTCGACGTCCGCCTGGCGGCGGCGGTCGGCGACGGGCCGGTGACGGCCGCCCGCGTGGTCGACGCGATGGCCGACGCGGCCACCGTCGATCTACGAGGACAAACGATATTGCCGCACGCGCTGGCCCTCGCCGCCGGTGATCGCCGGCTCGGCGAGGTGATCCGTCTCCTGCGCGACTGGATGCGCGCCGGTGCCCATCGCCGCGACCGCGACGGCGACGGGCGCTACGACGACGGCGCCGCGGTGGCGCTCATGGACGAGTGGTACCCGCGCCTCGTGCACGTCGTCTTCGACGCCCAGCTCGGCGACTTCTACCCGCAGATCCCGCTGCCGTTCGACGACGCGCCGAGCGATCAGAACCTCGGCTCGGCATACCAGGACGGCTACTACGGTTATCTGAGCAAGGTGCTCCGCCAGGCACTGGGGCGCCGCGTGCGCGGCCGGTACCGCATGCTCCGCTGCGCCGATGGGCGGCGCGCCGCCTGTGCGGCGGCGGTGCGCGGGAGTCTCGCCGCCGCGGTCGACGCGCTCACGGCGCGCTTCGGCTCGGCCTCGCCGGCCACGTGGCAGGCGGACCCCCGCCAGGACGACATCCACTTCGCGCTCGCCGGTACCCTGGTGGTTGGCCCCATCCCGTGGCAGAACCGCCCCACCTTCCAGCAGGTGGTGCAGATCCGGCCGTGACGAGAACGGAGGACGCATGACGATACGCGGGAGCTGTCTCTGCGGGCACGTCACGTTCGAGGTGAGCGCGCCCTGCGACTGGATGGGCCACTGTCACTGCTCGATGTGCCGCAAGGCGCACGGGGGGGCCTTTGCGACCCATGTGGCCACGGACGCCGAGGGGGTCCGCTGGCGGAGCGGCGAGGAAGGCGTCCGCCGGTACCAGTCCTCGCCGGCTGGCGTCCGGCCGTTCTGCGCACGCTGCGGCTCGAAGCTGCCGGAGCTGCCTGCGACCGGGCCCGTGTACGTGCCGGCCGGCGTCCTGGACGACGACCCGCAGATCCGACCCCAGATGCACATCTTCGTCGCGTCCAAGGCGCCCTGGCACGACATCGCCGACGCGCTCCCGCGCTTCGACGCCTACCCTCCGGGCGCCGGCGACGCCGTTCCGTTCGCGCGACGCTCCGAGTCGGCCGCGGGAGCCGTGCGCGGGAGCTGCCTCTGCGGCGGCGTCGCCTTCGAGATCGCGGGTCCGGTCGCGGGGCCGATCGTCAACTGCCACTGCTCGCGCTGCCGGAAGGGGCGCAGCGCGGCGCACGCCTCGAACCTCTTCGTCGAGCGGCCGCGCTTCCGGTGGCTGCGCGGCGAGGAGCTGCTGGTTTCCTACAAGGTCCCGGAGGCGCAGCGCTTCACCCAGGTCTTCTGCCGCACGTGCGGTGGGAGCGCGCCGCGCGTGGACGTGGAGCGCGGGCGAGTCGTCGTGCCGGCGGGGTCCCTCGACGACGACCCGGGCGCGCGGGAGGAGCTGCACATCTTCGTCGGCTCGCAGGCGCCCTGGTACGAGATCGCCGACGACCTGCCGCGCCACGAGGCCTACCCGCCCGGACCGTATCCGCCGCTGTCCCGGCGCGCCTGAGCCGTGGCGACGAGCGCGACACGCGGCCGCAGGGCCGCGCGCGTCCTCACCGGCCTCGAGGTGCTGGCGCGCGAGCGGCCGAAGTGGCTGCGCGGCCGGCGGGTCGGGCTCCTCATGCACCCGGCCTCCGTCACGGCCGAGCTGGTCTCGGCGCGCGACGTCGTCCGGCGCCTCTGCCGCGACGGCCTGCGCGCGCTCTTCGGCCCGCAGCACGGGTTCGCCGGCGAGAAGCAGGACAACATGATCGAGTCGGGCCACGGCGTCGATGCCGAGCTCGGCATCCCGGTCTACAGCCTCTACTCCGAGACGCGCTCGCCGACGCCGGAGATGCTCGGCGACATCGACCTCCTGCTGGTGGACCTCCAGGACGTCGGGACGCGCGTCTACACCTTCGAGTGGACGACGGCGCTGGCCCTCGAGGCCTGCGCCGCCGCCGGCAAGGAGGTGGTCGTCCTCGACCGACCGAATCCGCTCGGCGGCGAGCTGCTCGAGGGAAACCTGATCCGGCGGGGGTACACCTCGTTCGTCGGCCTCTATCCCGTGCCCATGCGCCACGGCCTGACGCTCGGCGAGCTGGCCGCGCTCGTCAACCTGAGGATGGCCGGCGGCGAGGGTGGCCCCGGCGGACGCAGCGACGGGATCCGCGTCCGCTGCCCCGGCCGCTGCGCGCTGAGCGTGGTGCGGACGGAGGGATGGCGGCGGCGCATGCTCTTCCCCGACACGGGTCTGCCCTGGGTGCTGCCATCGCCGAACATGCCGACCTTCGACACGGCGGTCGTCTATCCGGGGCAGGTCCTGCTCGAAGGGACGAACCTGTCGGAGGGGCGCGGGACAACGCGTCCGTTCGAGATCTTCGGCGCCCCGTGGATCGACATCCGGGCGGTGCACCGGCGCTTCGCGCGCCGCCGGCTGCCGGGCGTCGTGCTGCGGGACCACTCCTTCGAGCCGACGTTCCACAAGTGGGCCGGCCAGGTCTGCCATGGATTCCAGATCCACGTGACCGACGGGCCCGCCTTCCGTCCCTATCTCACGACGCTCGCGCTCGTGCAGGACATCATCGCCGAGCACCGCGCCCACTTCGCCTGGAAGGAGCCGCCGTACGAGTACGTCACGGATCGTCTCCCGATCGACGTGCTGCTCGGCGATCCGGCCGTGCGCGAGGCCCTGGAGAGCGGCGCCGACCTGCGGGCGCTCGAGCGCTCGTGGCGCGGGGAGATCGAGGCGTTCCGCAAGGAATCGCTGCCCGTGCGTCTCTACCGCTGACGCTGGCGCATGGAGGGCGGATCAGCTGTGGCGCCGCGAGCTGATTATCCACCCGCTCAGGGTCGGATGAAGCAGGGGTCGAGATCGAGCGACAGGACCGTGGCGTCGAGGTACTTGGGATTCCCGCGCCCCTTGATGGTCGTGGTCTGCAGCGTGGCAAAGCCGACCACGGTCGCGGTTCCCCGGGCGCCGAACGTGACGACGGGCGCGACGACCATCGATCCTGCAGAAAGCGCCGTCGCCAGAGCGCGGTAGCCCAGGGCGGAGCCGCCCGCTGTCACGTTGATGATGTCCCCGACGTGAACGGTGGGGATGGTCTCCGGGCCCCTGATGTAGTCCGTCACGCCGGGGGCGGAGAGCTGACGGTAGAAGGTCGTCCAAGCCGCATTCCTGAGCCGCGTCGAAAGGATGATCTCGTCGGGTGCGATGAGGCCTTTCCTCTGACCGGTGAAGACGCCCACCGCGATCGCGAGGGGCACGCTCGGCTGCCCGCTCCGGGAGACATCGAGGCCGCCGGGGCAGCCGGAGCCGGTCGACTTTCCCTTGCCGTGGCCCGCCTGTGGGGTGCTGGACGCAGGCAACGGGCTGACGAGGATCGTCGCCAGGGCGAGGAGGAGAGCAACACGACGCAACTCTGTCTGGCTATGGGGCTTCATGATTACCGTCAGGGGAGCAACGTCGATGCCAGCGGACCCATGGCAATCGACGGCCGTCGTTGACGGTAATTGTGCCAGGAGTGTCACATCGTGTGTCTACACTGTCCCGTTCGTGCACGTCCGCTGGCAAAGCGCAGCGTCAGCGTGGCTGCCCCGTGCGCGGCACCGCGGCATGATCAGGGGGCATGCACGAGCAAACGCGGTTGCGCCTGTTTCCTACGATCCCCCCGAATCGTCCGGGAACGAGGCGAAAGAGAAGAGGAGGGTGCCGGCGCACGGCGTCGGGGCCGATCGCCGCACCTCGATCTCCTTCCCGAGCGGATCGGACAGCTCGGCCGGGAACGGCCGCTCGCCGGGCTGGTCGGGCTGGTTGTCGAGCTCGAGCTCGCCTTCGATATCCCCACCGCTGTCGACGGCCGCGAAGCTGCCGAAGGCGACGCCGCCGATGCAGACGTCGTAGAGCCCCAGCGGGACGTCGTCCGCCGCCAGCCGGAAGTCGCGCTCGCAGTCCGCTTGGCGGCGGAAGCGGGCCTTGGCCTTCCCGACGCCCGCTTCGCGCACGAGGAACACGTCCCCGGTGTCGACCGGCGTGCAGGTCGCCCCCGCCTGCCCGGCGCCTTCCCCGCGGTCTTCGGGGAACGAGGCGAAGGAGAACACCAACGCGCCCGTGCACGACGTCGTCGCCGCCTCGCGCACCTCGATGCGCTGCCCGAGGGGATCGGACAGGTCGGTCGGGAAGGGCCGCTCGCCGCTCTCGTCGTCGAGCTCGATCTCGCCTGTGATCTCTCCGCCATTGTCGACGGCCTCCAGGCTGCCGACGGCCACGTCGCCGACGCAAACGTCGTACGAGCCCGGCGCCACGTCGTCTGCCTCCACCCGGAAGTCGCGGGTGCAGCCGCCATCGCGGCGGAAGCGGACCTTGGCGGTCCCGGCGCCCACCTCGGGCACGAGGAACACGTCCCCCGTGTCGACCGGCGTGCAGGTGGCGCCGGGCGGCGGCGTGCCGCCGCCGGGCGGTGGATCGTCGCCGCCGGGCGGCGGCGTGTCGCTGTCGTCGGGCACCTCGACTTCGAGGCGGTCGCCCCCGGCAGCGCTGATCACGATCCTCTTCCCGCGGGGATCGAAGCTGAGCGGCAGATCCCTCGCCGTCCTGGGCACGCTGCGAAAGCGCAGGGTCGCCCGGCCGCGCACGTTGGAAGTGAAGGTGACGACGGCCGTGTCCCCGGCGCCCGCCTCGCGCAACAGGAGCGAGAGGCTCGCCGAGTCGCCGAGCCCTCTGGCGCGCACCACCATCGAGGAGCCGCTGCCCCCGATCGTCGCATGGAGCAGCCCGGCCGCCGTGCTACCGTCGAGGCGCGCGAAGCTGCCCCGGAACTTGTACCCTCCCCCGTCGGCCACCGCCGGTGCGGGACGGAGGAGGGCGGCCAGCGCCACGATCGAAACGAGAATGGGACCGCGGCCTCGTATCGTTGTCATCTCTTGCGCGACCATTGTGGTGCCGCTCCCTTGGGGGCCGAGGTCGTCGGACCCCAGTCACGTTGCCTTGCTCACCACCCCGTCCTTCCCCGCCGCCGCCTCCTCGTCATGCAAGCCAGGCACCATGCCGCGCTCCACCCGCGGCTTGCCCGGGATCGGCTGCGGGACATCCCTCACCTGGCCTTCTCGCGGTCGCACGGTCTGGGGGCTCAGGGGAAACCCCAGCAGGCGTACGGGTGGCCCTCGATGCGGGGTTCCACCCAGGTGGGTTCGTTGCCCCACCATTCTTCGGTCCCGACGCCCGTCAGCGGCGGTGACCTCAGCGGGTCGGGTGCGGATCGTGCTTGGCGCGGCTCATCGCGCGGAAGTAGGCGATGAGCGCATCGAGGTCCGCGTCGGAGAGGTCGGGGTGGGCCGGCATCTTCCCGTAGCGAAAGGTCGCCGGGTCGCGGATGTAGGCCTTGATCTGGGGGATCGGCCGGTACTCGACGATGCTCCGCGGCACGTTCAGGTCCGGGCCGACGTCGCCGCCCTCGCCGTTGATGGCGTGGCAGGCGATGCACTCGCCTCGGAAGAGCTCGAATCCCTGCCAGGCCGGCGCGCTGCGCGGGACGCCCGTCGGGACGACGTGGGGGTACTTCTTTCGGAACTCGACGACCTCGAACTCCGCGATCTGCCAGGGCCAGGGACGGGTCAGGCGGTCGCGCTGCGCCGGCTTCGTCCAGACGAGATAGAGCGGTCCGGGATCGATCCTGCGGGTCCCGAGCGGTGCCCAGCGGAGGTCGCCGCCGTGCGAGACGTCGGCGTCGCCGAACGCCAGGTAGGCGCCGGGCTCGGCGAGCTCGGCGGCGCTGGTCGGCTTGTCGTAGCCGTCCCAGGCGCGGATGAAGACGTCGGCGCTGCCGAGCGCGTCGGGCGGTGTGCCGAAGCCGAAGCGCAGGACCTCGGCGAGCGGGCAGGCGAGGTACCGCTTGCGCGTGCCGTAGTTCGGGTCGTCGACGGCGATCGTCGCCGGCGTGCAGGCTGCCATGAGCGTCCCGACGTCGGTCTCCTTCACCGTGGTGCCCTCGCGCACGAAGCGGACGCTGGCGGCGTGAACGGCGAGCGGGACGACGAGGAGGGCGAGGAGCGCGAGCCGCGGCGGCACGGGACGCGATTATGGCAGATGACCGGGGGTGCGGCGCCCCGCGGCCACCCGGCGCCGAGTGCCGCCGGCGGCGTTCAGGCCGGGGCGATGCCGAGGAGCTCCGCCGCCTCGCGGACCGCTGGGTCCTCGGCGTGCAGGCGGCGGACGCTGCCGAGGCGCAGCCGCGGCGCGGCCCGGTCGAAGAGGGTGACGTTCGTCCACAACGACTCGAACGTCGACCACCAGCGGAGGCCGGCCGCTCCCCCGCGGTAGAGGGCGAGCGCCTGCGGCTGGGTCACGCTTCGCTGCCGGGTGGCCACGTGTGACGGCCGCAGCCTGCGGGCGGCGAGCACGCCGGGATCGTCGAGGTCCACCAGCTTCGCCCGGTCGTCGAGCTCGAGCGCCGCGAGCGCGAGCGGCAAGCCGCGCCGCAGCAGGACCTGTGGGACCATGACGCTGCCGCGGAACCGCGCGAGCTGCTCGACGACCGCCGCGACGGGTTCGATCGCCACGTACAGGCATCCGTAGCGGTCCGGGTTGTCGTGACGTCCATCACCCTGGTACCGACGCGGGAACCACAGCGGGCCGCCCTCCGTGGCGGCCGCGGCGCGGCGGTCCCACCCGAAGCAGCGGTGCAGCGTCAGGCGAAGGACTCGGCGCGCTCGGCGCGGATCGCCCGCAGCAGGTCCTCGGCCCGACCGGCCCGCACGAGATCGATCGGCCGCCGGTCGCCGAGATGCGGGTTCAGGCCGAAGAGCCAGGCCCGGGCCGCCGCGGGCTCGTAGAGGCGAAGGAGGTTGGCCCACACGAGCTCGAGGAGATCGATGCGCTCGGCGTTGAGCGGGTCGATCCCCGCGCCGCGCAGCCACCGGGTGACCTGCGAGCGGTTGACGCCGAGGAGGTCGGCGATCGCCGCCCCCGTCTTGAAGTCCCGCCGCAAGGCCCGGATCTTGGTGGCGGTCGCGAGCGGCATGGAGCCAATGTAGCGCAACGGATTTCGTTGCGCAAAGGGCAGCGGTGCCGCGCGCGGTGTCGCTACGCTTTCAGCAGCCGATCGATCACCTGGACCAGGCGCGCCTTGGGTACCGCCCCGACGATCTGCTCGGCGACGCGGCCGCCCTCGAGCAGCACGAGATTCGGGATGGCGCGCACGTTCAGCCGGGCGCCCGACGCGCCGTTCTCATCGACGTTGACCTTCACGACCTTCAGCCGGCCGCTGTAGTCGTCCGCGAGCTGATCGACGATCGGACCGATCGCCCGGCAGGACGGTCACCAGGGTGCCCAGAAATCGACCAGGACCGGGAGCCTGGCCTGCAGGACCTCGGACTCGAAGGTGGCGTCGGTGACTGGCTGCGCGCCCATCGACATCGACTAGCGCGCCGCGGGTGCCGATGCAACGACGGGACGCGGGCTCCCGGCGGCTACGCGGACTTCTGAACCCGCCCCGAGCGGATGCAGCGCGTGCAGACGAGAAGACGCTTTGCCCCGCGGCCGACGCGTGCGTGCACGCGCTGGAGGTTCGGCCGCCACACACGCTTGGTCTTGTTGTTCGCGTGGCTCACGTTGTGGCCGACCGACCGCTGCTTGCCGCAGACGTCACAGGCGCGCGCCATCCGCGGCCCTTAACACGCCCCGGCGGGCGGCGCAACGCGCTCGGCAGCGCAGAAAGTGATCCCAACGGCCTGGCTCGGTCAAGGCGCCGGCCGTCCTCCGAGCGCACGGAGCGCGGCTCCGAAGGCGACCAGGCCGAGCGCGACGCGCAGCCAGTGCCATCGCCGCCAGCGGCCGAGGAGCGCGACGACGTCCGCATCGGACAGATACACGGGCCCGGCAAAGCGGCGGTTGGCCGGCTCGTTGACGAGCAGCGTGACGGCGACCACGCCGGTGGCCGCGCCGGCCGCCAGCGCCGGCCAGCGGGCACGAGCCACGAGCCAGGCGGCCGCGGCGGCCGCCAGCGCCGCCCCGCCGAGGGGGAACATGAGCGCGCCGGTGCGGCCCGCGTGACGCCCGAACCAGGCACGGAGCTCCACCGGCGGGAGCGCGCTCCAGAAGGGCACGAGCACGATCGCGATCACCAGCATCGCGCCGGCGAGGAGCCCGAGGAGGCAGGCCGCCAGGTGCGCGAGCATCGGAAGGTGGCTAGCCGGAGCGGATGCGCCGGATGAGCTCGCTCGTCGACACCCCCGGCACGACGTCGATGCGCTCGACGCGGCCGCCGCGGGCCAGCACCTCGTCGCCGCCGACGATGTCCTCGGCCGCCCAGTCCGCGCCCTTGACCAGCACGTCGGGGGCGAGGGCGACGATCAGGCGGCGCGGCGTGTCGTCGTCGAAGGCGACCAGGTGGTCGACGGCGGCGAGCCCGGCGAGCACCTCGGCGCGCTCCTCGACGTCGAGGACGGGGCGGCCGGGACCCTTCAGCCGCCGCACCGAGGCATCGCTGTTGAGCCCGACGACGAGCACGTCGCCGAGCGCCCGGGCCGCGGCGAGGTAGCGCACGTGGCCGGGGTGGAGGAGGTCGAAGCAGCCGTTGGTGAACACCACGCGCTTGCCGGCGGCACGCAACGGCGCGAGGCGCGCCGCGAGCGCCTCCACGTCGGCAGCCAGCTTCGGAATCCGCACCGGCGCCGACCATAGCGCACCGCAGCACGGCGGGAAACGCGCGCGCCTTGACCCCTCCGGGGGCGCAGGCTACACGGCGGCAGATGCCGCAGTACCGGCGCCGCCGCTGGCGCGAGGCGATGGCCCTGCGGCTCGACCTGAACGGACTCCTCAGCGGGGCGGTGGGGGCCGACGGGATCACGCCGGAGGAGCTGGCGGCGTTCGAGCCCGAGCTCCTGCGGGTGCGTGACGACGTCGCCACCCGGCGCGCCGGGGGCGGCCTCTCCTTCACCGCCCTGCCGTACGAGCGCGAGCCGGTGCGCCGGGTGCTCGAGGTGGCGGGCGGCGTCCAGGGGCAGTTCGATGTCCTCGTCGTGCTCGGCATCGGCGGCTCGGCGCTCGGCATCCGGGCGCTGGCGGGTGCGCTGGCGGGCGAGGGGAGTGCCGTGCGCATCGTGGTCGCCGACTCGATCGACCCGGAGACCTTCGGGCCGCTGCTGGCGCGTCTCGATCTGCGGCGCACGCTCTTCAATGTCGTCAGCAAGTCGGGCGAGACCGCCGAGACGATCGCCCAGTTCATGATCGTGCGCGACCGGCTGATGCACGAGCTCGGCGCCGTGGACTACAAGCGGCACCTGGTCGTCACCACCGACGCCCGACAGGGTTCGCTCCGCCAGATCGTCAACGACGAGGGCTTCCGGGAGCTCGTGATCCCCGAGGGCATCGACGGCCGCTTCTCGGTGCTCACCGCGGTCGGGCTCTTCCCGGCGGCGGCGGCGGGCATCGACATCGAGGAGCTGCTCGCCGGCGCCGCCAGCATGGACGAGCGCGGGCGGGCGGCGCCGACGCCGCTCCGGGACCCGGCGCTCGCGCTCGCCGGGGCGCTCTGGCTGCTCGCGACGCGCCGGCAGAAGCGGATGCTCGTGCTCATGGCCTACTGCGAGCGGCTGGCGGCGACGGGCGACTGGTTCTGCCAGCTGTGGGCGGAGAGCCTCGGCAAGAGCGTCGAGCCCGGCGACCGGACGGTCCAGTGGGGGCAGACGCCGATCCGGCTCGGTGCGGCCGACCAGCACTCCCAGCTCCAGCTCTTCGTCGACGGGCCGCCCGACAAGGTGGTCGTGTTCCTGCGCGTCGACGACCACGGCGCCTCGGTCGACGTGCCCGCCACCTATCAGGACCTCGAGGGCGTCGGATACCTCGGCGGCCACTCGCTCGGCGCCCTGTTGAACGCCGAGCAGCGCGCCACCGAGCTGGCGCTCGCCAAGCGCGGCCGCCCGAGCGCCACCCTCACACTGCCCGGCGTGACCGCCTTCACGCTCGGCCAGCTCCTCTTCCTCCTGCAGATGACGGCCGTCGATCTGGCGACGCTCGCCGGCGTCGACCCCTTCGGGCAGCCGGGCGTGGAGGAGAGCCGGCGGCTGGCGTTCGGGCTCCTCGGACGCGCCGGGTTCGAGGCGTCGCACGACGAGGTCGAGGCCTGGCTCGCGCAGAAGGACACGCGGTTCATCCTCTAGCCGTGAGCAGGATCGCGGTCCTCCCGCCGGACGTGCAGGCGCAGATCGCCGCCGGCGAGGTCATCGAGCGTCCCGCGTCGGTCGTCAAGGAGCTGGTCGAGAACGCGCTCGACGCCGGCGCGCGGAGCGTCGACGTCCGCCTCGCTGGGGGCGGCCTCGAGCGCATCGTGGTGCGCGACGACGGCGAGGGGATGACGGCAGGGGACGCGCTCCTGGCCTTCGCGCGCCACGCGACCAGCAAGCTCGTGCGGGCCGAGGAGCTGGCCGGCGTGACGACGCTCGGCTTCCGGGGCGAGGCGCTGCCCAGCATCGCGGCCGTGGCGCGCGTGCGGGTCACCACGCGCCTCGCCGCCGAGCCGGCGGCGAGCGTGGTCGAAGCGGATGCCGGCGGCGCCCGGGCAGCGGGCGTGGCGGGGGCGCCACCCGGCACGGCGGTCGAGGTCGAGGGCCTCTTCGGCGCCACGCCGGCGCGGCGGAAGTTCCTGCGCACGCCGGCGACCGAGCTGGCCCACGTCGTCGACGCCCTCACGCGGCTCGCGGCGGCGGTCCCGGCGGTCGGCTTCCGCCTCGAGCACGATGGGCGCGAGGTGCTGGCGCTGCCGCCAGTGCGGGACGAGCGCCAGCGGCTCGGCCAGCTGCTCGGCCGCGAGCGGGCCGGCTCGCTCGTGGCGGTGGAGGTCGAGCGCGGCGGCCTCGGGCTCCGGGCGTTCCTCGCCCCGCCGCGCGAGACGGTTGGCAGCGCGCGTCTCGTGTGGACCTACGTCGGCCTCGGCGGCGCGTATCGCTGGACACGCGACCGGCTCCTGCTGCGCGCCGTGCTCGACGGGTACGAGTCGTTGCTCATGCACGGCCGCTACCCGGTGGCGGTGCTCTTCCTGCGCTTCCCGCCCGGCGAGGCCGACGTGAACGTGCACCCGGCGAAGCTCGAGGTTCGCTTCCGCCAGCCGGGCGCGGTGCACCAGCTGGTCGTGCCCGCGCTGCGCGCGCGGCTGGCGGCGGCGCTCCGGCCGGAGCCGGCCGCGGCGCCGGCCGAAGTGCGGCCCGCATCAGAGGTGCGGCCCGCATCATATGATGACGGGCCGCGCGACGGGGCGGGTCTGGCGCTCGAGGAGGGCTCCGCCCCGCCGGCGCTGTGGAGCGCGGCGCCCGCCGGATTTGCGTCGCTCCGCTTCATCGGCCAGATCTTCGAGGGCTATCTCGTCTGCGAGGGAAACGGCCGGGTGGTGCTCATCGACCAGCACGCGGCGCACGAGCGCGTGGCCTTCGAGCGGCTCCGCGGGGAGCACGCGCGCGGCGCCGTCGCCCGCGACCCGCTCCTCGTCCCCGAGACGATCGAGCTGCCGGCGGCACACGCCGCGGCGGTCGCCGAGCACGCCGAGGTGCTCGCCGCCGCCGGCCTCGAGGGAGAGCCGTTCGGCGAGGGCACCTTCCTGCTGCGCACCGTGCCGCGCCTGCTCCGTGGCCGCGACGCCGGGGCCGTCGTCCGGGCGGTCGCCCGCGAGCTCGCCGAGGAGGGCGCGAGCGCTGCGGCGGAGCGCGCCGCCGACGCCGCACTGGCGACCCTCGCCTGCCACAGCGTGGTACGCGTCGGCGAGCGGCTCGATCCGGCGGAGGTGCGCGCGCTCCTCGCGGCGATGGACGGGGTGGACGTGGCCGCGCACTGCCCGCACGGCCGGCCCGTCGCCGTGACGCTCGAGCGCGGCCAGGTGGAGGCGCTCTTCAAGCGATGAGCCGGACTAGGGAACGGACGAGGCTAGTGTGCGTCGTCGGCCCGACCGCGAGCGGCAAGACGGCGCTCGGCCTCGAGGTCGCCGAGGCGCTCGGCGGCGAGATCGTGTCCGCCGACTCGCGGCAGGTCTATCGCCGTCTCGAGATCGGGACGGCGAAGCCGAGCGCCGCCGAGCGCGCTCGCGTCCGGCACCACTGCCTCGACCTGGTGGATCCCGAGGAGACGTTCGACGTGGCCCGCTTCCGGGCGGCCGCCGCGGCCGCCATCGCCGACGTCGAGCGCCGCGGGCGGGTGCCGGTGGTCGTCGGCGGGACCGGGCTCTACGTTCGCGCCCTCCTCGGCGGGCTCTGCCCGGCGCCGCCCCGCGTGGCGGCGCTCCGCGAGTCGCTCGCGCGGATCGTCCGGGCGGAGGGCGCACCCGCGCTGCATCGCCGCCTCGGGATGCTCGACCCCGCGTCGGCTGCACGCATCGCGCCGCGCGATGCCGTGCGCAGCGTGCGCGCGCTCGAGGTGGCGCTCACGACCGGACGGCGGCTCTCGGAGTGGCAGGCCGCGCACGGCTTTCGCGAAGCGCCGTACGAGGCGCTGGTGATCGGCCTCGCCCGGCCCGCGGACGAGCTCGCGGCCCGCATCGACACGCGCGCGCGGGCCATGGTGGCGGCGGGGCTCCTCGACGAGGTGCGGGCGCTCGGCGCGCGGATCCCCATCGACGCGCCGGCGTTCGGCGCGGTCGGCTACCGCGAGATGCTCGCCTGCGTCGGCGGTGAGGTCGACCTCGAGGCGGCGCTGGCGGCGATGGTGCGGGCGACCCGACGCTTCGCGAAGCGGCAGCGCACGTGGTTCCGCGCCGAGGCGGCCGTGGTGTGGCGGCATCCCGACCGCCACCGGGCGCGCATCCTGGCGGAGGCGGCCGCGTTCCTGGCCGGCGGCGCCCGCCCGGACGCCGCGCCGGCGTGACCCCGGCGCGGCCGAGGGGCATCCACCCGCCCTCCACCTATCTCGCGTTCGAGCGACCGCTGGCGGCGATCGACGGCGAGATCGCCGCGCTCGCGGGGCGCCGTGCGACGGGGAGGACCGCCGAGCGGCTCCGCCGGCTGCGAGCGGCGCAGCGCCGGCTCGCGCGCGACCTGGTCCGCGGCCTCTCGCCGTGGGAGCGCGTGCAGCTCGCGCGCCATCCCGATCGCCCGTCGACGCTCGACTACGTCCGGCGGCTGTGCACGCAGTTCGTGGAGCTGCACGGTGACCGGCGCTTCGCCGACGACGGCGCCGTCGTCGGCGGGCTCGCGCGCTTCGCGGGCCGCGCGGTCGTGGTCGTCGGCCATCAACGCGGACGGACGCAAGCCGAGCGGATCGCGCGCAACTTCGGGATGGCGCGCCCGGAGGGGTACCGCAAGGCCGTTCGCCTGTTCGAGCTGGCCGCGCGCTTCGGGCGTCCGGTGCTCACCTTCGTCGACACGCAGGGTGCCTACCCGGGGATCGGCGCCGAGGAGCGCGGGCAGGCGGAGGCGATCGCGGCGAGCCTCGCCGCGCTCGCCGGCCTCGGCGTGCCGGTCGTGTGCGCCGTCATCGGCGAGGGCGGCAGCGGCGGGGCGCTCGCGCTGGCGGTCGCGGACCGCGTCCTCATGCAGGAGCACGCCTGGTACTCGGTCATCGCGCCCGAGGGCTGCGCCTCCATCCTGTTCCGGCGGCTGACGCCCGAGACGGCCGCGCGCAGCGCCGCGCTGCTTCACCTCACGGCCGAGGACCTCGCGGCGGCGAAGGTCGTGGACGAGGTGGTGCGCGAACCCGGCGGCGGCGCACACCGCGATCCGGCGCACGCGGCCGCGCGTCTGGGGCGCGCGCTCGCGCGGCACCTCGAGGAGCTCGCGCGCCGGCCGGTGCGCACGCTCGTGGCCCGCCGCGACGCGCGGTACCGGCGCTTCGGCACCGATCTCCCGCCGGCGTAAGTTTGCAAAAGCGCAGGGCGCGCGCTAGACCTCGCGCCGAGCGCCGCATGCCGCGCAAGGCCTCGATTCCCGCGCTCCGGCGGCACATCGACCGGATCGACGACCACCTTCTCCGCCTGCTGAACGAGCGCGCCGCGCTCGCGGTCGCGATCGCCGAGCAGAAGGCGCGCACGAACTCGGGCGTGTACGCGCCGGGTCGCGAGAAGGGCGTGCTCACGCGCCTGGCGCGCACGAACCGCGGCCCGCTCTCCGACCGTCTCGTGCGGGCGATCTTCCGCGAGATCATCTCGGCCTCGCGCAGCCTGGAGCAGCGCCTCGCGGTCGCCTACCTCGGGCCGGCGGCGACGTTCACGCACCTCGCGGCGCGCCGGCAGTTCGGCGCGGCGGCGGAGTACCGGCCGGCGGCCACCGTCGCCGACGTCTTTCACGACGTCGAGAGCGGGCGCGCGGACCTCGGCGTCGTGCCGGTCGAGAACTCGACCGAGGGCATGGTGGCCCACACGCTCGACCTGCTGGTCGAGTCGCCGCTCCGCATCTGCGCCGAGGTGTCGCTGACGGTGCGCCACTGCCTCCTCGCCCGCGGCGGCACGACGCTCGCGGGCATCCGGCGGGTCGTCGCCCACCCCCAGGCGCTCGCCCAGTGCCGCCGCTGGCTCGCGCGCTACCTGCCCGGCGTGCGCACGGAGGAGGAGGCGAGCAACGCGGCGGCCGCCGGGCGCGCCGGCGCCGAGCCCGGCACGGCGGCGATCGCCGCCGAGGCCGCGGCCGAGACCTACGGGCTGGCCGTCGTCGCGGACCCGATCCAGGACGAGCCCGTCAACCTGACCCGCTTCCTCGTCCTCGGGCACCACGACGCCGAGCAGCCGAGCGGCGACGACAAGACGTCGCTCGTGATGAGCGTGCGCGACGAGGTCGGCATCCTGGCGCGCATGCTGCGGCCGTTCGCCGCGCACGGCATCGACCTCATCAAGATCGAGTCGCGCCCGCTGCGCGAGCGGCCGTGGGAGTACTTCTTCTTCCTCGATCTCAAGGGGCACCGGCGGGAGCGGCGCGTCCAGCGGGCGCTCGCCGCGGTGGAGCGACACGCGCTGCGTCTCAAGGTGCTCGGCTCCTACCCTGCGGCGCCCGAGCTCGCGCCGTGACCGACGTCCGGAGCCTCGTCCCCGAGTGGGTCCGGACGCTCGTGCCGTACGCCCCAGGCATGCCGATCGAGGAGCTCGAGCGCGAGCTCGGCATCCGCGGGTCGATCAAGCTCGCGTCCAACGAGAACCCGCTCGGGCCGTCAACACGCGCCCTGGCGGCCGTGGCGGCGGCGCTCCCGAACCTCCATCGCTACCCCGAGGGGTCCTCCTTCTACCTGACGCGGCGGCTCGCCGCGCGCCACGGCATCGCGCCCGACCACATCCTCGTCGGCAACGGCTCGAACGAGATCCTCGAGCTCGTCGTGCGCGGCTTCCTGCGGCCCGGGGAGGAGGCGGTGATGGCGGACCAGGCGTTCGTCATCTACCGCCTGGTCGTGCAGGCCGCGGCCGGCGTGCCGCGCACGGTACCGCTGCGTCACTTCACGCACGACCTCGACGCGATGGCCCGGGCCGTCGGCGCCCGCACCCGCCTCGTCTTCCTCGGCAACCCGAACAACCCGACCGGGACCATCTTCCGGCGAGCGGCCTGGGAGGCCTTCCTCGCCGCCATGCCCGGCCACGTGATCGTGGTGGCGGATGATGCCTACGCCGAGTACGTCGAAGACCCGGACTACCCGGACACGATCGCGGTACGCGGCGACGGGTCGGTCCCGGTCGTCACGCTCCGGACGTTCTCCAAGCTCTACGGGCTCGCCGGCCTGCGGGTCGGCTATGCGGTGGCGCCGCCGGCGCTGATCGAGGTCCTCGGCCGCGTGCGCCAGCCCTTCAGCGTGAACGCCCTCGCCCAGGTCGCGGCGTGCGCCGCGCTCGACGACGAGGAGCACGTGCGCCGCACGCTGGCCACCAACCGCGAGGGCATGGCGTACCTCGCCGAGGCCTTCGCGCGGCTCGGCCTCGAGTACGTGCCGAGCGCGGCCAACTTCGTCCTCGTGCGGGTCGGGGAGGGCGCCCGCGTCTACGAAGCGCTGCTCCGCGAGGGCGTCATCGTGCGCCCGATGGACGTCTACGGGTTCCCCGCGCACGTGCGGGTGACCGTCGGGCTCCCCGAGGAGAACGCGCGGTTCGTCGAGGCGCTCGGCCGCGTGCTCGGCGGCGGGAGCCGATGACGCCGCTCTTCGCGCGCGTCACCGTCGCCGGCGTCGGGCTGGTCGGCGGCTCGCTGGCGGTCGCGGCGCGGGCCGCCGGGCTGGTCGGCGAGGTGATCGGCTATGGGCGGGGCGAGGCGAACCTCCGCCTCGCCCGCGAGCGCGGGCTCGTGGACCGCGTCGCGCGGGAGCCCGCGGCGGCGGTGGCCGGCGCGGACCTGATCGTCCTCGCGGTGCCGGTGGGCGCCTCGACGGCGCTCGCCGAGGTGTTCCGCCCGCACGCCCGGCCCGGCGCGATCCTCACCGACGTCGGCAGCGTGAAGGCGGGCGTGGTGGAGGCGCTCGAGGCCCGCTGGCCGGAGCGCGGGCTCGTCGTCGGCGCGCATCCGATCGCCGGCGGCGAGGTCTCCGGCGCCGGCGCGGCCCGCGCCGATCTGTTCCGCGGCCGACGGTGCATTCTCACACCGACGCCCGCGACCGACCGCGAGGCCCTCGCGCGCGTCCGCGCGCTCTGGGAGGGCGTGGGGGCGGTGGTCGAGGAGATGCCCGCCGCCCTGCACGACGAGATCCTGGCGCGCGTCTCGCATCTGCCGCATCTGGCGGCGTACGCGCTCGTCGCCGCCTTCGGCGAGACACGGGTCGCGGGGCGCCGCGTCCTCGACTACGCGGGCAGCGGCTATCGGGACACGACGCGGATCGCCGCCAGCCGGCCGGAGCTCTGGCGTGACATCGCGCTCGCCAACCGGGCGGCGCTCCGGGGCGCGCTGGTGGAGTTCCGCGCCGCCCTCGACCGCCTCGAAGGTCTGGTCGTCGCTGGCGACGGCGACGCGCTCGAGGCGGCGTTTGCCGCCGCGGCGGCGCTCCGGCGGCGCCTGGGAGGCGAGCAGTGAGCGGCGTGGTCGTCGTCGGACCCCCGCGGCGTGGGCTGCGCGGCACCACGACGGTTCCCGGCGACAAGTCGATCGCGCACCGCGCGCTCCTGCTGGGCGCGCTCGCCGAGGGCGTGACCCGCGTCCGGAACTTCCCGGGCGGCGCCGATACGCTGTCGACCCTCGCGGCGGTGCGAGCGCTCGGCGCGCGGACCGAGCGGACGGACGACACCGTGCTGGTGGAGGGCGCCGGAGCGGGCCTCGGCGACGGGGCGCGCGCCACGATCGACTGCGGCAACTCCGGCACGACCGTGCGGCTCGGGGCCGGGCTCGCGGCCGGGGCGCGCGGCGCCGTCGTCCTCGACGGCGACGCATCGCTGCGCCGCCGCCCGATGGAGCGTGTCGCCGAGCCGCTGCGGCGCATGGGCGCGGAGGTCGCGACGACCGACGGCCATGCGCCCGTCACCGTGCGAGGCGGCAGGCTCACGGCCATCGAGTGGGCGCTCCCGGTGCCGAGCGCGCAGGTGAAGTCGGCGGTGCTGCTCGCGGGCCTGCGCGCCCGCGGCACGACGCGCGTGCGGGAGCCGCTGCCGAGTCGCGACCACACGGAGCGGCTCCTGCCGGTGTTCGGCGCGGAGGTCGCGCGCGAGCGCGATGGCGTCGCCGTCGCCGGCGGGCAACGTCTCCGGGCGGCGGAGGTGACGCTCCCGGGCGACGCGTCGTCGGCGGCCTTCCTGGTGGTCGCCGCGCTGCTCGTGCCGGGCTCCGAGCTGCGGCTGGTGGACGTCGGTGTGAACCCCTCACGCCTCGGGTATCTCGAGATCCTGCGCCGCATGGGCGCGACGATCGACGTCGTGGACGTGCACGAGCAGGCGGGCGAGCCGCGCGCCACGCTCGTCGTCCGCGCGGCCCCCCTCCACGCGACGGCGATTGGCGCGCGCGAGGTGCCGGCCGCGATCGACGAGCTCCCCGTGCTCGCGGTGGCGGCCGCGCTGGCCGACGGGGAGACGACGGTCGAGGGCGCGGGCGAGCTGCGCGTCAAGGAGAGCGACCGGCTCGCCGCGCTCGAGCAGCTGGCGCCGCTCGGCGTGGGCCTGCGGACGACCGCCGACGGCCTCGTCGTCCGCGGGGGCGGCGGCCGCCCGCTCCGGGCCGGGCGCGTCACGTCGGCCGGAGACCATCGCATCGCGATGGCGTTCGCCGTGGCGGGGCTGGTCGCCGACGGCGGCGTCGAGATCGCGGACCCGGGGTGCGTCGCGGTCTCGTTCCCGGGCTTCTTCGAGCGGCTCGCGGCGCTCGGCGGGACGGTGGAGCAGCGATGAGCCTCCCGGTGGTCGCCGTCGACGGGCCGGCCGGCGCCGGGAAGTCGACCGCCAGCCGGGCGCTCGCGCGCCGCCTCGGCTTCACGCACGTCGACACCGGCGCGATGTACCGGGCGGTCGGCGTGCTCGCGCGCGAGCGCGGCATCGAGCTCGACGACGACGAGGCGCTCGGCGTGCTGGTGGCCGGGCTCTCGTTCGAGATCGCCGGGGACGGCGAGCGGTTGCTCGTCGGCGGCCGCGACCTCTCGGAGGCGATCCGCCGTGCCGAGGCGGGCGAGCTCGCGTCGCGCGTCGCCGCCCGGCCGGTCGTGCGCACGCGGCTCGTTCCGCTCCAGCGAGCGCTCGCCCGGCCGGGCGGCATCGTGATGGAGGGACGGGACATCGGCACCGTCGTCTTCCCGGAGGCGCCCGCCAAGCTCTTCCTCACCGCGGCGCCCGCCGAGCGCGCGCGGCGGCGGGCCGTCGAGCTCCGCGCCCGCGGCGAGACGGTCGACGAGACGGCGCTCGCACGCGAGCTCGCGGCGCGCGACCGGCGCGACAGCGAGCGTGCGCACTCCCCGCTGCGTCCGGCGCGCGATGCCGTGGTGCTCGACACCACCACGCTCGCGCTCGAGGCGGTGGTGGACGAGATGGAACGGGTCGCGCGCGCGCGGCTTTCACTGCCGGCGCGCTGAGCTTTCGACGCGCTTTGTGTTCGGCCTTGAAACCGGCGGGGCACAGGGCTATGGAGGGACCGTTGCGCCTCCATCCGCGCGAATCCCACCAGGGGGTACCGGCTTGATGCCCGAGAGGACCGAGAAGCCCGATCGCGGGGTCGGCGCCGAGGACGACTTCGGCTCGCTCTTCGAGCAGAGCCTGAAGAGCCCGAAGCCCGGCGACGTGGTGACGGGCCGCGTGGTGCGCATCGGCCGCGATGCCGTCACGGTCGACATCGGGTACAAGTCCGAGGGGCAGATCCCCGTCGCCGAGTTCAGCACGCGCGAGGGCGGGATCACGGTCCAGGAGGGCGACCAGGTCGACGTCTACTTCGAGTCGGCGGACACCGAGTCGGGCGAGATCTTCCTGTCGCGGCAGAAGGCCGAGCAGTTCAAGGTGTGGCGCGAGATCGAGAAGGCCTTCGAGCGCGATGGCGCCGTCGAGGGCACCATCGTCGGCAAGGTGAAGGGCGGGCTCCGGGTCGACATCGGCGTACCGGCCTTCCTGCCGGGCTCGCACGCCGACATCCGCCCGACGCGCAACCTCGACCGCTACCTCGGGCAGCGCGGCCGCTTCGCCATCCTCAAGTTCAACCGCTCGCGCGGCAACGTCGTCGTCTCCCGGCGCGCCGTGCTCGAGCGCGAGCGCACGGCGCTCAAGTCCGAGACCCTCAAGGTGCTCGAGGAGGGCGTCATCCTCGAGGGGACGGTCAAGAACATCACCGACTACGGCGCCTTCGTCGACCTCGGCGGCATCGACGGGCTGCTCCACGTGACCGACATGTCGTGGGGCCGCGTGGCCCACCCCTCGGAGGTGCTCAACGTCGGCGACCGGGTGAAGGTGGTCGTCCTCAAGTACGACCCCGAGCGCGAGCGAGTCTCGCTCGGCATGAAGCAGATCATGCCGGACCCGTGGACGACGGTCGCCGAGCGCTTCCCCGTCGGCATGCGCGCCAAGGGGAAGGTGGTGAGCCTCACCGACTACGGGGCGTTCGTCGAGATCGAGCGCGGGCTCGAGGGGCTCATCCACGTCTCCGAGATGTCGTGGACCAAGCGCGTGACCCATCCCTCGAAGGTGCTCGAGACGGGGCAGGAGGTCGAGGTCCAGATCCTCGACGTCGATACGGTCAATCGGCGCGTCTCGCTCGGTCTGAAGCAGACCGAGCCGAACCCGTGGGAGATGGTCCGCATCAACCACCCCGTGGGCTCGCGGATCAAAGGGAAGATCAAGAGCATCACGGACTTCGGGCTCTTCGTCGAGGTGGAGGAGAACATCGACGGGCTCGTGCACGTCTCCGACCTCCACTGGACGAAGAAGGTGAAGCACCCGAGCGAGCTCTACCACAAGGGGGACGAGGTCGAGGCGGTCGTGCTCGGCATCGACGTCGACAACGAGCGCATCTCACTCGGCATCAAGCAGCTGACCGAGGACCCCTGGGCACAGATCCCGCGTCGCTACCCGCCCGGCACCCGCGTCAAGGGCGCCGTCACGAGCGTCACCGACTTCGGCGTCTTCGTCGAGCTCGAGGAAGGCGTCGAAGGCCTGATTCACGTCTCGCAGCTCTCGGCCGAGCGCGTCGACAAGCCGTCCACGCTCTTCAAGCCCGGCGACACGGTCGAGGCCGAAGTGACGGAGGTCGATGCCCGCGAGAAGCGCATCAAGCTCTCCATCAAGGCGCTCCTGAAAAGCGAGGAGCGCGAGGAGATGGATGCGTACCAGCGGCGCGAGCGCGAGAGCGGCAAGGCGTACTTCGCGGACCTGATGTCCGACGCGCACAAGAGCAAGGGCTAGCTGCCCGCCGGCGGATGGCGCGCCGACATCCGGTCCTCCGGGGCCTGGCGATCGTCGTGGTCGTCGCCGCCGGACTCGCGGCGCTCGTGGTCGGCCTCGCGACGCTCCGCGGCGAACCGCTCGGCGAGCGCTTCACCTTCGGCAACACCGTCGCCGTCGTCGAGGTGCGCGGCGTCATCTCGGACGCGGCGGACACGGTCGAGGCGCTCGACCGCCTGCGCCAGCACGACGCGACGGTGGGCGTGGTGCTCCGCGTCGACTCGCCCGGCGGCGCCGTGGCCCCCTCGCAGGAGATGTACGACGCCGTCTGGCGCCTGCGCGCGCGCAAGCCCGTGGTGGCGTCCCTCGGCAACGTGGCCGCCTCGGGAGGCTACTACGTGGCCTCGGCGGCCGACGTGGTCGTCGCCGACCCCGGCACGCTCACCGGATCGATCGGCGCCATCATGGAGGTCCACAACGTGGCCTCGCTGGCGGAGAAGCTGGGCGTCTCCGAGACGGTCGTGAAGAGCGGCCGTTTCAAGGACGTCGGCCAGCCGCTGCGGCCGATGACGGAGGAGGAGCGGGTGCTGCTCCAGCGCATGGTCGACGACGTGCTCGGGCAGTTCGTCGACGCCGTGGCACGCGGGCGCGGGATGGAGGCGGGCCGGGTGCGCGCGCTGGCGGACGGTCGCCTCTACTCGGGGGCGCAGGCGCGCGAGGTGGGCCTCGTCGACGAGCTCGGCGGGCTCGCCGATGCGACCCGGATCGTGTGGGCGCGGGCCGGCCAGACCGGCGAGCCGCGCGTCACGCACGAGCGCGCGCGCAGCCGCCCGTGGTGGCTCGACCTGCTCGGTGCCGCCCGCCTCCCGGACCTCGCCGCGCCGGGCGGGCTGCTCTTCCTCTACCGGGGACCGCTCCCCGGGTGACGCCGATGACCAAGCGCGGGCTCATCGACGAGGTGGTGAAGCACTTCCCCCGCTTCTCGCGGCGCGAGGCAGAGGTCATGGTGAACGCCGTCTTCGACAGCCTGACCGCGGCCCTGACGCGCGGCGAGCGCATCGAGATCCGCGGCTTCGGCAGCTTCGTCGTGAAGCACCGCCAGGCGCGCGAGGGGCGCAACCCGAAGACCGGCGCGCTCGTCGACGTGCACGCCAAGCGCGTCCCCTTCTTCAAGGTGGGCAAGGAGCTGAGGCTCCGCGTCGACGGGAAACCGTGGACCCCCGCGGACTCCGACGAGCCGTGACGTGCAGGTCCTCTGGGCGCCGTGGCGGATGGCGTACGTCGCCGACAAGGCGGCGCGCGGTTGCATCTTCTGCGCCGCGATGGAGGGCGACCGGCGCGAGCGGCTCCTCCTCGGGACCACCCCCGGGAGCCTCGTCGTCCTCAACCGCTATCCCTACCAGAACGGCCACCTGATGGTCGCACCGCGGCGCCACACGGCGTCGCTCGCGGACCTGCCCGAGCCCGAGCACGTCGACCTGGCCGAGACGCTGCGCCGGTCGGTGCGCTCGCTGGCCGAGGCGTTCCGCCCCGACGGACTCAACATCGGCATGAACCTCGGGGCCGCGGCCGGCGCGGGCGTCGTCGATCACCTCCACTGGCACGTCGTGCCGCGCTGGGCGGGCGACACGAACTTCATGGCCGCGGTCGCCGAGGTGCGCGTGATGCCGCAGCACCTCTTCGAGACCTACGACCGCCTGCGGGCGGCTTTCGACTGGCTCGAATAGCGCGTGCGGCGGGCCGGCGGGCCGGGGGCGCCGCCCGCGGCCGTCGCAGTCTTCACGCAGCGCGCAGCGCGCGGCAGCGCGCGAGCACCGCACGGGCGGTGGGAGAGCAGTGAGGAGGCCGACACCGAGAGGTGTCGAGCCGGCCGACGGGGTGCGGGGGCATCGGAGGAGCGCAGGGCGCGGCAGCGCGCGAGCACCGCACGGGCCCCCGCTTTCGTTAGTTGTTTCTCGCGCAGGCCGGCGCGTATAATCCCTCGACGACTCGTGGGAGGGGTGGCTCGTGAACAGTTCCGACACATCGCGCACGCTGGGTGAGCTCAAGGTTTCGGGATACCGGGTGCTGCCGGTCCGCGAGGAGATGCGGCGCAACCTCCTCGCACGACTCGGGCGGAAGGAACGCATCCTTCCCGGCATCATCGGCTACGACGATACGGTGATCCCCGACATCGAGAACGCGGTCCTCGCCGGACACCACATGGTTTTCCTCGGCGAGCGAGGCCAGGCGAAGAGCCGGATCATCCGCGGCCTCACCACGCTGCTCGACCCGCTCGTGCCGGCGGTCGAGGGCTGCCCGATCAACGATTCGCCGTTCGACCCGATCTGCCGGACGTGCCGCCGGCGGCTGGCGTTGGAAGGCGACGCGCTGCCGGTCGCCTGGGTCGGACCCGAGGAGCGCTACGGGGAGAAGCTCGCCACCCCCGACGTGTCGATGGCCGACCTGATCGGCGAGATCGACCCGGTCAAGGTGGCCGAGGGCCGCTACCTCGCCGACGAGGAGACGATCCACTACGGCCTCGTCCCGCGGACCAACCGCGGCCTCTTCGCGATCAACGAGCTCCCCGATCTCACCGAGAAGGTGCAGGTCGGGCTCTTCAACCTGATGGAGGAGAAGGACGTCCAGATCAAGGGCTACAAGATCCGGCTGCCCCTCGACATCGTCATCGTGGCGAGCGCCAACCCCGAGGACTACACGAGCCGGGGGCGGATCATCACGCCGCTCAAGGACCGGTTCGACGTCCAGATCCGCACCCACTACCCGCGCACGCTCCCCGACGAGATCGCCATCATGGAGCAGGAGGTGCCGGTGCTCGATCGCGGCGCGCGCGAGGTCCGCGTGCCGTTCTTCGTCAAGGAGATCGTCGCCCAGCTCACCTTCGAGGCGCGCGGCTCGAACGAGATCAACCAGTCCTCCGGCGTGAGCGTGCGCGTCACCATCAACAACTACGAGAGCCTGCTCTCGAACGCCGAGAAGCGCGCCGTCCGCACCGGCGAGCGCGAGATCGTCCCGCGCCTCTCCGACCTGCCGTCCGTGCTTGCCTCGATGGCCGGCAAGATCGAGCTCGAGTACGTGGGCGAGGACAAGAAGGACGGCGACCTGATCGACCGCCTGATCAACCGCGCCGTCATCAAGGTCTGGGACAAGTACCTGAAGGTCGAGGCGCTCAAGAAGGTGACCGAGCACTTCGAGGCGGGGTGGGGCGTGGAGGTGTCGGACCAGATGGGCTCGGAGGAGTACCTCGAGGGCATCCGTCACATCCCGGGCCTGCGCGAGGGGGTGGCGCTCCTCGGCGCGTTCGAGAGCCCGGCGCTGATGGCAACCGCGATCGAGTTCGTGCTCGAAGGCCTGCACCTCCACCAGAAGCTGAACAAGGACCGCGCCGGCGGGCGCTACGCCTACCGGGCCTGAGCCCCGACCCTCGCATGCACCGCGTCCGCTACACGGCCTGGGACGGCACGCAGCAGGTCCGGCTGTCCGCGGACGACGTGTTCGAGAAGCTGTCGGAGTACCTTTCCTTCACCGACGACGTGCAGCAGGCGCTCGACTGGCTGCTGCACCAGGGGCTCGAGTGGCGGCAGGGGATGCGCGTCATGGGCCTCGACGACTTCCTCGAGCAGCTCCGCGAGGAGATGCGCGCGCGCTACCGGGAGGTGAACCTCCGCCACGCCCTCGGCGAGATCCGCGACAAGCTCGAGGGGCTCCTCGACCTCGAGCGCGACGCGCTCGACGCGCTCGAGGACCGGGCGCGGGCGGCACGCAAGCGCGACCTGCTCGACCGGCTTCCCCACCGCCTGTCCGAGGCGCTCGGCCGGCTGCGCGACTACGACTTCGAGGATACGGAGGCGGCGAACACCTTCGAGGCGCTCCTCGAGGAGCTCGACGACATCCGCGACCTCGAGGACTTCACGCGCCGCTACGGCGACCTCTTCCACGGGCCGCGGTCGCTGTCCTACGAGGAAGCGCTGGCGCTGATGCGCGCCATGGAGCGGCTCAAGCGCCTGGAAGAGCAGCTCGTCTCCGGCGACCTCGACGCGGTCGACCCCGAGAGCCTGCGTGAGCTCCTCGGCCTCGAGGCGGGACAGAACTTCCAGCTCCTGAAGGACGTCATGCTCCTGCTGGTGAATGCCGGCTATCTCACCCAGCGCGAGGGGCGCGCCCGGCTGTCGCCGAAGGGCGTCCGCAAGATCGGGCAGCTCGCGCTCCGCGACATCTACCAGGGCCTGCTGCGCGATCGGGCGGGCAGCCACCAGACCGACCACCGGGGCCTCGTCCAGCTCCGCCCCGAAGAGACCAAGCCCTACCACCACGGCGATCCCCTCGAGATCGACCTCGTCGGGACGCTCAAGAAGACCCTCACGCGCCGGCCGGGCCTGCCTCTCGACCTCCGGCCGGAGGACTTCGAGGTCTACACCGCGTCGCACACCACGACCACGTCCACGGTCCTCCTCCTCGACATGAGCTGGTCCATGTCGTGGGAGGGACGCTTCGCGGCCGCCAAGAAGGTCGCGATGGCGATGGAGAGCCTGATCCGCGCGCGCTATCCGCGCGACTACTTCGCGATCGTCGGCTTCTTCACCCGCGCCGTGGAGCTCAAGCTGCGGGACCTCCCCGAAGCGAGCTGGAACATGGGCGACCCGTTCACGAACCTGCAGGACGGGCTGCGGGTGGCCGCCGACCTCCTCGCCCGCCACCCGAGCAACAACCAGCACATCATCGTCATCACCGACGGCCAGCCCACGGCCTACTTCCTGCGCGGGAGGCTCTACTGTGAGTGGCCGCTCTCCTTCGGGGGCATCAGCATGCGGGCGGCGCAGGAGACGCTCCGCGAGGTCGAGCGCGTCACCCGCCGCGGCATCACCATCAACACCTTCATGCTCGACGACAGCCCGAGCCTGCGGGCGTTCGTCGAGGGCATGACGCGCATCAACAAGGGCCGGGCGCTCTACACGCGGCCGGACCGGCTCGGCGAGTACCTCCTCGTCGACTACCTGGCGAAGAAGCGCAAGCGGGTCTGACACGCGCGCCGGTGCGCTGGCGCGACCGACGGGCGATCGGGTAAGAAGGCCGTCCGAGCCATGGGGGCGGAGGCGGAGCGGCGGCCGAGCGGACGATCGAGCGCCCTCATGGCGCAGTACCTGCGCATCAAGGCGCAGCATCAAGCCGCGATCCTCCTCTTCCGGCTCGGCGACTTCTACGAGATGTTCTTCGAGGACGCCGAGACCGCGTCGCGCGTCCTCGATCTCACGCTCACGGCGCGCAACCGCGGCGACCCGGACGAGGTGCCGCTCTGCGGCTTCCCGGCGCACGCCGCGCAGCCCTACGTCGCGCGGCTCCTGGCGGCGGGCCACCCGGTGGCGATCTGCGAGCAGTCGGAGGCGCGCGGCCGAGGCCTCCTCGAGCGCGAGGTGGTGCGCGTCGTCACGCCGGGCACCATCCTCGAGGAGGAGAGCCTCGACCCGGCCGCGCCGAGCCTGCTCGCGGCACTGGCAGCCGACGGCGACCGCTACGGCCTCGCCGCCGTCGACTTCGCGACGGGGGCGTTCCGGGCGACCGAGGTGGAGGGCTGGGCCGCGGCGCGCGAGGAGCTCGAGCGGCTCGGGCCGCGCGAGCTGCTGCTCGCGCCGGGACTCCCGGAGGACGTCACGGTCGCGTGCCGCACCGACCGCCCGTGGGCGACGGCCGTGCTGCCGGAGCCGGCGGCGCTCGAGGAGGCGCTGCCGCCGCTCGCGGCGCGCGCCGCGGGCGGCGCCCTCGCCTACGTCGACGCCGTTTACCGCCGCCGCCCCGCCCATCTGCGCCCGCCCGAGCCGTATGCGCTCGCCGGCTACCTCCGGCTCGACGGCGCGACGCGCCGGAACCTCGAGCTCCTCGAGACGCTCGCCGGCGAGCGGCGCGGCGCACTCCTCTGGGTGCTCGACCAGACGCGCACGCCGATGGGCGCGCGTCGGCTGCGGGAATGGCTCCTCTACCCGTTGCTCGAGCGGGCAGCGATCGGGCGGCGGCTCGACGCGGTCGAGGAGCTGGTCGACGCCGTGGAGCTGCGCGCCGCGCTCGGCGCCGGGCTCGCGGGCATCGGCGACCTCGAGCGGCTCGCGGGCCGCGTCGGCGCGCGCTCCGCCGGGCCTCGCGACCTCGCCCATCTGGCGGTGGCCCTCGGCCGCGTGGCGGAGCTCCGGACGACGCTCGGCGCGGCCCGCGCCGAGGCGCTCGTGACGCTCGCCGGCGCCCTCGACCCGTTGCCAGACGTGGCGGCCGAGATCGCGCGGACCCTGGTCGATGCCCCGCCGCCGCACCCCCGGCTTCCGGGCTTCATCCGGCCCGGATGCTCCTCGGAGGTGGACGAGCTCCGCGAGAGCGCGCGCGACGGGAAGGGCTGGCTCGCGCGCTTCGAGGCGGCGGAGCGTGCCCGGACGGGGATCGCCTCGCTCAAGGTGCGCTACAACCGCGTCTTCGGCTACTACGTCGAGGTGACGCGCCCGAACCTCGCGCTCGTGCCGCAGGACTACGAGCGCAAGCAGACCCTGGTCGGCGCGGAGCGCTTCGTGACGCCGGCCTTGAAGGAGCACGAGGCGCGGGTGCTCGGCGCCGAGGAGCGCCTGCGCGTGCTCGAGACGCACTTGTTCGAGGCGCTGCTCGACACGGTCGCGCTCCGCCAGCCGACGCTGGCGCGCACGGCCGAGGCGCTCGCCGCCCTCGACGCGCTGGCCGCACTCGCCGAGGTGGCGCATCGCCGGGGCTACGTCCGGCCGCGGATCACGGAGGCGCCGGTGCTGCACATCCGCGGCGGACGGCATCCGGTGGTCGAGGCGGTCGCCGGGGCGCGCTTCGTCCCGAACGACGCGACGCTCGACCCCGACGCGGAGCAGGTCCTCGTGGTCACCGGGCCCAACATGGGCGGCAAGTCGACGTATCTCCGGCAGGTCGCGCTGATCACGCTGCTCGCGCAGATGGGCAGCTTCGTGCCCGCGGCCGAGGCCGAGATCGGGCTCGCGGACCGCATCTTCACGCGCGTCGGCGCCAGCGACAACCTGGTCGGCGGCGAGTCGACGTTCATGGTCGAGATGCGCGAGACGGCCCATATCCTCGCCAACCTGACCGGGCGGAGCCTCGTCGTGCTCGACGAGATCGGGCGCGGGACGAGCACCTTCGACGGCATCTCGATCGCCTGGGCGGTCGCCGAGCACCTGCACGATGCCGCCGAGCGTCCCCGGACGCTCTTCGCCACCCACTACCACGAGCTGACGGCGCTCGCCGCCGAGCGTCCGCGCGTCCGCAACCTGTCGGTCGCGGTCGCGGAGTGGAAGGGCGACATCGTCTTCCTGCGCCAGATCGTGCCCGGGCCGGCCTCGCGCAGCTACGGCGTCGAGGTGGCGCGGCTGGCGGGCGTCCCGCCGCCGGTCGTCGCCCGGGCGCGGGCGCTGCTCGCCGAGCTCGAAGCCGGAGCGGGACCGGCGGCCCGGCAGCCCCACGTCGCGGCGCCGCAGCTCTCGCTCTTCGCGGCGCCGGAGGAGCGCCTCAGGCGGGAGCTTGCGGCCGTCGAGCCCGAGCGGCTCACCCCCCTGGAGGCGCTGGCGCTCCTCGCTCGCTTGGTCGACGCGGCACGGCAGGGGACGTGAGCACGCGGTCGCGGGCGCAAGGAACGGCGGCGCAGCGTCCGGTGCGACGGGGTGTAGCGACCACGGACGTGAAGGTATTGACGGCCCCCTCAGTGCCCGCGCATCAGCATGCAGGACGAGAGGAGGGAAGCATGCGTCGCTGGGTGTTGGGTGGGGTGCTCTTCCTCGCCATGTCGTTGACCGCGGACGCGGGTGCTTTCGCACCGGCGGGTGCCGGGGTCGGCGGAGCCGACGCCGCGGTCGCCGCCCGCCATGGTCCGGCGCAGATCCTATCGCGCCGCCATGGGACTGCCCTCAGCCTCAACTGGGCCGGCAACGCAGCCTCCGGTACGACTTTCACCGACGTGAAGGGCACGTGGACCGAGCCCGCGGTGACCTGCTCCAAGAATCAGGTACAGATCGCTTCGTTCTGGGTCGGCATCGACGGATTCACCTCGAACACGGTGGAGCAGATCGGCGCGGACGCGGACTGCGTGCATGGGCAGCCGTTCTACTTCGCGTGGTGGGAGATGTTCCCCGCCCCGCTGAACGTCATCCCCCTGAAGGTGAGCCCCGGCGACACGGTGTCGGCCGAGGTTTCGGCCAGCGGGACTGCGTTCACGCTGACCATCACGGTCGGGACGCAGCAGTTCTCCACCACCCAGACGTCGGCGGACGCGGCCAAGAGCTCGGCCGAATGGATCGCCGAGGGGCCGTCGCGCTTCCTCGCCGATTTCAATGCGGTGTCCTTCTTCGACGCGTCCGCCGCCGGGAGTGTATCCGTGGGTGCCCATACCGGTGCGATCACGGACCCGGCATGGGTGAACGACCAGATCACCATGGTCACCCGCTCGGGAAAGGTCAGGGCCGAGCCGTGCTGCCTCCTCAACGACGGCACGGGCTTCATGGTGGACTGGCTGCACAGGTAGCGTCAGCCCCGCTGCCCGATTCAGGCCGACGCCAGAGCGATCGGCCCGGACTGGTATCGCTTCGGGCGCTTCGGTCGTCGTTTGACGTCCCAGATGATCCCGAGCTTTTCCAGCACAAGCAGGACGAGGTACACGACGTCCACCTGATACCATCGGTAGAATCCGTGGTGAGCGTAGCTCGGACGGGCGTCGAGCAGATGAGCGAGACGCGAGGCGTGCTGACGCTGAGCGCGCCGGCCGAGTGGATCACGTTCCAGACGCTCGACTTCCTGTTCCCGCCAAAGGGTCAACGGCGGAGCACGATTGCGGAGGTGGTCAACACCGCCGGCCGCATGGTCGCGCAGGCCGGTGATTACGCATTGTCGTGGGCCGCGTAGCAACCCTGCGCCACCTGCGACTGTATCCGCCCGCCGAAGGTTGAACCGGTGAGCCCGATCGCGGAGGTCCTCGACAGACAGCACCCGCGATTCGGTCGCCTTGATTCCCCCCCTGCCGTTCCCTATCCTGCGCGTCCGTGGAGAGGTGGTGGCGGGGCGCCGCGCTCTCGTGGCTCGCCTTCGCCGGGACCGCCGGCGCGGCCCAGGTGACCGCGCTGCGAGCGGAGTCGGGTGCCGGTGGCGCGACCGTGAGCCTCAGCCTGTCGCAGCCGGTACGCGTGGCCGTTCACGACGTTGCCGTCGCGTCGGGCGCGGTGGCGCGGGTCTACGTCGACCTCCCGCGGGGTACCCGCCTCGCCCGCGGCGTGCCGCGGACCCTGACGCGCAGTCGAGCCGTGACCATGGTGCGCGTCGGCCGCGGGGAGGGTGGTGTCGTGCGCGTCGTGCTGGAGCTCGGCGCCGCCGGCGGCTATCGGGTCCGCCGGTCGGCGCGCGGTCTCGAGCTGAGCATCGCGGTCGCGCCGCCGCGAGAGAGGCCTCGCGCCGACCGCCCCGAGAGGGCTGCGCTCGCACGCGCCGGGGAGATCCGTCCTCCGAAGATCGTCATCGACCCCGGCCACGGCGGACACGATCCCGGCGCCCAGGGCTATGTCGTCGAGAAGGAGGTGACGCTCGCCATCGCGCGGCGGCTCGCCGGGTTGCTCCGCGAGGGTCTCGGCGCCGAGACGATCCTCACCCGGAGCGACGACGAGACGCTCTCGCTCGGCGATCGCACGGCACGGGCGAACAGCGAGGGCGCCGACCTGTTCGTCTCGATCCACGCCAACGCGAACCCGAGCGGACGGCTGCACGGCATCGAGACCTACTACCTCGACAACGCCGCCGACCGGGCGACGATCCGGCTGGCCGCCATGGAGAACGGGCTCGACCTCCTCCGGCCCCGCGGGGACGGGACGGATCTGCGCTACATCCTGAGCGACCTCGTCCAGGTGGGGAAGATGGACGAGTCGATCGCGCTCGCCCGAGCCGTGCAACGCGCCGTCGTGGCCACCACGCGGGCGCGCTATCCGTACGTCGCGGATCTCGGCGTGAAGCGCGGGCCGTTCTACGTGCTGGTGGGTGCGTACATGCCGTGCGTGCTGGTCGAGACCTCCTTCCTCACGCACCCGATCGAGGGCCGGCGGCTGGCGCGCGCCGAGTACCAGGCGACGATCGCCGAGGGGCTGGCCGCCGGCGTCGCTCGCTTCCTCGCCGACACCCGGCGGGCACGGACGCTCTGACGCGCGGCCGCGTGCCGCTAGAGTTGTCCGCCCAAAGCCGCTAGGTTGAGAGATTCGATGGTGCTCGCGCGGACCCCGGTATTCACGCCGCTCGCCGCGGTGACGACGCTGCCCGCGGTGACCGGCGAGGCCGCGAAGCGTGCCGGCCAGATCGCCCGCGATTACCTGGCCCGCGCCCATGCCGAGCTGCGCGCCCGGCAGGACGCGGGCGAGGGCGGGCTCGTGCTCGTTGCCGCCTACACCGACGCGGTCGATCACCTCGTGCGCTTCCTCAGCGCCGAGGCGGCGGCCAGCTACGCGTCGCGCTACGCGCGCATCAACCAGCGGTGCGCGGTCGTCGGCCTGGGCGGCTACGGGCGCGGCGAGCTGAACCCGGCGTCGGACATCGACCTCCTGTTTCTCTATCCCTGGAAGGTGAATCCCTACGTGGAGACGATCGCCGAGGTGATCCTCTACGCGCTGTGGGACGCCGGGCTCACGGTGGGGCATGCGCTCCGCAACATCCGCGAGTGCGGCCGGCTTGCGGCGCGGGACCTCAAGGTGAAGACCGCCCTCCTCGACGCTCGCTACCTCGACGGCGACGAGGCGCTCTACGCCGAGTTCGAGGGAAAGATGTTCGAGGACGTCTGGGGCCAGAACCCGACCGCGTTCTTCAAGGAGAAGCTGGCCGAGAACACCGAGCGGCACGCACGCGCCGGCGACTCCGTCTATCTCCTCCAGCCGCAGCTCAAGGAGGGGCAGGGCGGGCTGCGCGACCTCCATACCGCGCTCTGGATGGCCAAGGTGAAGTTCAAGGTGCGCTCCTTCCGCGAGCTCGTGACCCTCGGGCAGATCGCCGAGCGCGACGTCCTGGAGCTCGAGGAGGCCCTCGACTTCCTCTGGCGGATCCGCAACGCGCTCCACCAGGCGAGCGACCGCCATCAGGACCTGCTCACCTTCGAGCTCCAGGAGCGCCTGGCGCCGGCGCTCGGCTTCGCCGACGAGCGGGACGGGGTCGAGGCCTTCATGCGCGCGTACTACAGCCGGGCGGCGGTCGTGAACCGCTTCAGCGAGGCGGTGATCGCGCGCTGCGTGCAGGCCGAGCCGTACCGGCGCTCCGCGCCGACCGTGCGCGTCATCCGTCCCGGCATCCGGGTCCAGGGCCGCACCCTTTCCGTGGTGAACCGCGGCGTCTTCGAGCGCGACCCCGCGGCCGTCGTGCAGGTGTTCGCCGAGGCGCAGCGTCACGGCGTGACGCTCGCCCCCGCCACGCGCGAGCTGATCCGTGAGTGCCTCCCGCTCCTGGCGGCGCACCGCGAGCGTCCCGCGGTGGGGGCGGCCTTCCTCGACATCCTGCGCGCCAAGGGGCACGTCGACGAGACGCTCTTCGAGATGCACAAGCTTGGCGTCCTGAAGACGGTGATCCCGGAGTTCGGCCACCTCGACTGCCTGATCGCGCACGACCCGTTCCACATCTACACCGTCGACCACCACTCGCTGATGGGCGTGCGTGAGCTCGAACGCCTGCGGGCGGGCGAGTTCGCCAAGACCCTGCCGCACGTGACCCAGGTGATGCGCGAGGTCGAGCGGCCGGAGCTCCTCTTCCTCGGCATGATGTTCCACGACGTCGGCAAGGGGCACGGCCACGACCACTCGGGCCGGGGCGCCCGCATGATGCACGACATCGCCACGCGGCTCGGGCTGAACGAGGACGAGGGTGCGGCCTGCGAGTTCCTGGTCCGCCACCATCTCCTCATGTCGCACCTCGCCCAGCGGCGCGACATGCACGACGACCAGCTCGTCATCGACTTCTGCCGGACCGTCGGCACCCTCGAGAACCTGCACCGCCTCTACCTGCTGACCTACGCCGACATGCGGGCCGTGGGGCCCGGCGTGTGGAGCACCTGGCGGGACACGCTCGTCACCGAGCTGTACGTGCGGGCCCGGGAGTTCTTCGCCAAGGGCGTGTTCGAGGCCGAGGACCCGGCGGCGCGCGCCGCACGCCTCCAGGGGCGGGTGCGCGAGACGGCGCCGGCCGAGGCCGTCCCCGCGCTCGACGTGCTCTTCCGGACCATGCCCGCCAGCTACTTCCTCACCACGCCCGAGGAGACGATCGTCGCCCACGCCGAGCTCCGCCGGCAGTTCGGCGAGCGCGAGACGGCGGGCGAACGGCCGGCGGTGGCGACGCAGCTCGGGCACGTCCCCGAGCGGGAGTACACCGAGTTCGCGGTCTGCACGCGTGACCGGGCGGGCCTGTTCGCGATGCTCTCGGGCGTGCTCGCCGCGCACGGCCTCAACATCCTCGCGGCACGCATCACGACGAGCCGCGACGGGGTGGCGCTCGACGTCTTCCGTCTCTCACACGAGGGCTCGGACATCGCGCTCGACGCCGAGCGCTGGGAGCGGGTCGAGCACGCGCTGCGCGGGGTGCTCGGTGGCGAGATCGACGTCGAGGCGCTGGTCGAGCGCTCGCGCCGGCCGTCGCGCTTCGCCCGGCCCCGCCGTCCGGTGCCGACGCGGATCGAGATCGACAACACGGTGTCGCGCGAGCACACGGTGCTCGACGTCTACACGGCCGACCGGGTGGGGCTCTTGTTCACGATCACGAACTGCCTCTACCACCTCGGGCTCGAGATCCACCTGGCCAAGATCACGACCATGGTCGATCAGGTGCTCGACGTCTTCTACGTTACCGACCACCAGGGCCGGAAAATCGAGGATCCCGCACGACTGGAAGCGATCCGCGAGGCGCTCGCGCGGGCGCTCGAGATCGACGGAACTGCGGCGGCGGCGCAGGCGGCCGGCGGCTGAGCGGCGGGGCCGATGCGGGGGAGGGGGGCGGCGGAGATCGACGGCGCGATCGACGACTACCTCGACCACCTGACCAGCGAGCGCGGCGTCGCCCGCAACACGATGGAGGCGTACGCGCGCGACCTGGCGGCGTTCGCGGGCTTCCTCGCCCGGCGCGGCGTGCGGGCGGTCGCGGGCATCGGCCCGGCCGAGATGCGCGGGCACGTGACGGATCTCGCCGGGCGCGGTCTCTCGCCCCGCAGTCAGGCCCGGGCCCTCGCCGCCGTGCATGGCTTCGTCCGCTTCCTCGTCCGCGAGCGGCGGCTGCCCGACGACCCCGCGGCCAAGCTCCGCATCCGCCGCCCGCCCCCCCGCCTGCCGCGGGCGCTCGGGAAGGGTGAGGCGGCGACGCTGGTCGGGGCGCCGGCCGAGCAGGAGCGGACCGGGCTCCGCGACCGCGCGCTCCTGGAGCTGCTCTACGCCTGCGGGCTGCGGGTCTCGGAGCTGGCCGGCCTGCGCGGCGAGCAGCTCAACCTGCAGGCCGGGTTCGTGACCGTCGTCGGCAAGGGGGGCAAGGAGCGCGTCGTCCCGCTCGGGCGGGCCGCGCGGGCCGCGCTGGAGGCGTACCTGCACGCCGCCCGGGGGCGGCAGCTCCACGGGCGGGCGAGCCCGTTCGTCTTCGTCGGCCACCGCGGGCGCGCCCTCACCCGGCAGGCGATCTGGAAGATCGTCCGGCGGCGCGCGCGGGCCGCAGGCCTCGGCCCGCGGGTGTTCCCCCACATGATCCGGCACACCTTCGCGACGCACCTGCTGACCGGTGGGGCCGACCTGCGCGTCGTGCAGGCGCTGCTCGGGCACGCCGAGGTCGGGACCACCCAGATCTACACGCACGTCACGCCGGTGCGGTTGCGCGAGGTCCACCGTCGGCATCACCCCCGGGCGTAAGGGCGATCGTTTCTTGCGCCCCCCAGGGCCCGTCGGTAGACTCGCGCATGCCGACGAGCGCCCTCGTCGCGGAGATCGCGCTCCTCGTGGTCCCGGTGCTGGCGGCCATCGTGTTCCACGAGGTGGCCCACGGCGCCGTGGCCTACGGCCTCGGCGACCCGACCGCTGCGCGGCACGGCCGGCTGACGCTCAACCCCTTGCCGCACATCGACCCGTTCGGGACCGTGGTCCTGCCGGCGCTGCTCATGCTCGCCCCGCTCCTCTTCGGAACGCGGCCGTTCATCTTCGGCTACGCCCGCCCGGTGCCGATCGACGTGCGGCGGCTGCGGCACCCGCGCCGCGACACCGTCCTGGTGGCCATGGCGGGCCCCGCCACGAATCTCGCGCTCGCGACGCTGAGCGCGGCCGTGCTGGCGTGGTTGCCGTCGGCCGCCGAGCCGACGAGCCTCTTGCGGGCGTTCGCCCTGATGGCCCGGGCGTCGATCGAGATCAACTGCCTGCTCGCCGTCTTCAACCTCCTCCCGATCCCGCCCCTCGACGGCGGCCGGGTGCTGGCCGCTCTCCTTCCACGGCGTCAGGCGCGGGTGCTCGGCATGCTCGAAGGGGTGGGCTTTCTCGTGCTCCTCCTCGTCCTCATGAACTCCCACATCGTGTCGACCCTGGTGCACCCGTTGACACGCTTCTTCCTCCACCTGGCGGGGTGACGGGCGCGTGCGCGTGGTCGTGAGCGGGGCCCGGCCGACCGGGCGCCAGCACCTCGGCAACTGGCACGGGGCGCTCAAGAACTGGGTGCGCCTGCAGGGCGACTACCGCTGCTTCTTCTTCGTCGCCGACTGGCATGCGCTGACCACCGACTACGCGCGCCACGAGCCGATCGGCGAGAACACCGTCGAGATGGTCCTCGACTGGCTGGCGGTCGGCCTCGACCCCGAGCGCGCCACCATCTTCCAGCAGTCGGCCGTGCCCGAGCACGCCGAGCTCGCGCTCCTCCTCGGCATGCTCACGCCGGTGCCGTGGCTCGAGCGCAACCCGACCTACAAGGAGCAGCGCGAGCAGCTCACCGACCGCGACCTCTCGACCTTCGGCTTCCTCGGCTACCCCGTGCTCCAGGCCGCCGACATCCTCATGTACAAGGCCGAGGTCGTGCCCGTCGGCATCGACCAGGCGCCGCACATCGAGCTCACGCGCGAGATCGCGCGGCGGTTCAACTCCCTCTACCGTCCCGTCTTCCCCGAGCCGGCGACCCTCCTGACCGACGCGCCCAAGATCGTCGGCACCGACGGGCGGAAGATGAGCAAGAGCTACGGCAACGCGATTTACCTGACCGACCCGCCGGCCGACGTGCACGCGAAGCTGGCGCGCATGGTGACCGACCCGCGGCGCGTCCGCCGGCACGACCCGGGCGACCCGAACGACTGTCCCGCCTATCTCTCCTTCCACCGGCTCTACTGCACGCCGGCGGAGCTCCGCCACCAGGAAGACGGATGCCGCACGGCCGCCATCGGCTGCCTCGAGTGCAAGGAGATCACGATCAAGCACGTGCAGGCGGAGCTCGAGCCGATCCGGGCGCGGCGGGCGACGCTCGGGCCGGACGACGCGCGCGCCGTGCTCGAGGCGGGCAACGCGCGCGCCCGCGTGGTCGCGGCGGAGACGATGGCCGAGGTGCGCACGGCGATGGGGCTCGCGTGATGGAAGTGGCGTGCACCGTCCGCCTGCCGATCTTCGAGGGGCCGCTCGATCTGCTCCTCCATCTGATCAAGCGCAACGAGGTCCAGGTGAGCGACATCCCGATCGCCACCATCACCGACCAGTACCTCGCCACGCTCGAGGAGCTGCCCGAGCTGAACCTCGACGGGGCGGGCGAGTACCTCGTGATGGCGGCGACGCTCGTCTACATCAAGAGCCGGATGCTCCTGCCCACGGCCGAGGACGACGAGGAGCCCGAGGAGGACCCGCGGGGCGAGCTCGTCCAGCAGCTGCTCGAGTACCAGCGCTACCGCGACGTCGCGCTCGCGCTCGGCGAGCGCGCGGTCCTCGACCGGGACGTCTTCGCGCGCGACCCCGAGGCGCTCGGGCCGCCGGCAGCGGGCGAGACCGCGGAGCCCTGCGTGCGCGACGCGAGCCTGGCGGACCTGCTCGACGCCCTGCGCGAGGTGCTGCGGCGGCTGCGGCCGCCGGCCGTGCACGAGGTGGCCCGCGAGGAGATCTCCATCGGTCAGGCCGTCGAGCGCATCCTGGCGCGGTTCGTCATGGCGGAGCGGATGGAGTTCACGAGTCTGTTTGCGGTCGATCGGACGCGCGCGGAGGTCATCGTGACGTTTCTCGCTCTGCTCGAGCTGATACGGCTGCGGGTGCTGCGTGCCGAGCAGCCCGAGCGGTTCGGGGCGATCACGCTCGCACTCGCGGTGGCGACGGTTGCGGAGGCCACCGAGCGCGTGCACGATCTGGGTCGTTTGGAGGCGGGGTGGAGAGGGGAGGGGGAGCACCATGGAGACGGTGACCGGAACGGATAGAGAGCACAGGAACGGGAACGGGTACGATGCGGCCGCGCAGGCCGACCTCGGGCGCCTCCCGGCGCTGATCGAGAGCCTGCTCTTTGCGGCCGGGGCGCCGGTGCCGCTTGCCCGGCTGGTCGAGGCCCTCGACGGGCCCGAGCGGCGGGAGGTGACGGCAGCGCTCAAGGTCCTCGCCGAGGGCTACGAGCGCGAGGGTCGAGGGATCAGGCTCGTGCAGGTGGGGGGCGGCTACCAGCTCCGCACGCCCGCCGAGCACGCGCTCTGGGTGCGCCGCCTGCTGCACGAGCGGCCGCCACGCCTCTCGCGCCCCATGCTCGAGACGGTGGCGATCGTCGCGTATCGCCAGCCGTGCACGCGCGCCGAGATCGAGGCGATCCGCGGCGTCGAGGCGGAAGCCGTGCTCTCGACCCTGCTCGAGCGGCGCCTGGTCCGCGTCGTGGGCCGCAAGGAGGCGCCGGGCCGGCCGCTGCTCTACGGGACGACACGCGAGTTCCTGGAGGTCTTCGGGCTCCCGGACCTCTCGGCCCTGCCGACGTTGCGCGAGCTCGGCGAGGCCGAGATCCTGAGCCACCCCGAGCTGGTCGTGGATGCCGGTGGCGTCCGCCCGCCGGCGCCTGCGGCCGCCGACCGGGAGCCCGCGGGCGAGGCCGGCTGAGCGCTGCGCGAGCGGCTGCAGAAGATCCTGAGCGCCGCCGGGGTGGCGTCGCGGCGCGCGGCCGAGGAGCTGATCCGGCGCGGCCGCGTCACCGTGAACGGCGCCGTGGTACGCGAGCTGGGCGTGCGAGCCGACGCCGCGCACGACGTCATCGCGGTCGATGGCGCGCGCCTGCCGCCGCCGGGGCCGCGGCGCACGGTCGTCGTGCACAAGCCGCGGGGGATCGTCTCGACGCTCGACGACCCGGAGGGCCGGCCGACTGTCAGGACGCTGCTCGGGGGCGTCAAGAGCCGGCTCTACCCGGTCGGGCGGCTCGACGTGAACACGACCGGCCTGCTGCTCCTGACGAACGATGGCGGCCTCGCCGCCGCACTCCTCCACCCCCGGCGCGGCGTCCCGCGCGTCTACCACGCGAAGGTGCGGGGTGCGCCGGGCGAGCAGGCGCTCACCCGCGTGCGGCGCGGGGTGCACCTCGAGGACGGGAAGACCCTGCCCGCCGAGGTCCGGATCCTCGAGCAGCGGCCGACGAAGACGTGGCTCGAGATCACCGTGCGCGAGGGCCGGAGCCGCCTCGTCCGCCGCCTGTGGGAGGCCGTCGGACACCCGGTCGAGAAGCTCGCGCGGGTGCGCTTCGGTCCCCTCGCGCTGGGGAGGCTTCCGCCGGGCGGCTGGCGCGACCTGACGCCCGGTGAGCTCGGGGCGCTGCGCCGAGTCGCGGGGCTCAGCCGCGCCGGCGCCGCGGCAGCGGCACGGCCACGCCGAGCGCCCGGCACGTCGCCCAGAAGCAAACGGCCGCGACCGGCATCGCCACCGCGAGCCGGAGGGCGTGGCGGAGCGCGCCGGCCGCGGGAAGGTGGGCCGCCACGACGACGTCGAGGCCGCCGGCGACGGCGGCCATGACGGCGGTGGCGACGGCGATGCGCGCGAGGGCCGCCCGGAGACGGCCGCCGAGCGCGCCGATGCGACGGCGGAGGACGAGGTAGAGCAGCCCGAAGTTGCCGAGCGCCACGGCCGAGGTGGAGAGCGCGAGGCCGACGTGGCCGAAGCCGAGGCGGCGCACGAACGTCCAGTTGAGCGCGTAGTTGACCGCGATCGACACCAGGCTCACGAGCATCGGCGTGCGCGCGTCGTCGAGCGCGTAGAAGGCGGGGGCGAGCACCTTGATGCCCGCATAGCCGGCGAGGCCGGCCGTGTAGGCGGCGAGGGCCTGCGCGGCCGCCGTCGTGTCGGCGGCGGTGAAGCGGCCGTGCTCGTAGATGAGGCCGATGACCGGCACCGCGAACAGCGCGAGCCCCGCGGCCGCCGGCAGGCAGAGGAGCCCGACCAGCTCGAGCGACTCGGCGAGCGTCCGGCGCAGCGCCGGCCGGTCGCCACGGGCCACGTGGCGGGAAACGAGCGGGAGGGTCACCGTGCCGAGCGCGACCCCGAACAGGCCGATCGGGAGCTGCATGAAGCGGAAGGCGACGTTCAGCCACGAGACCGGGCCGTTGCCGAGGTAGGAGGCGAAGTTGTTGTTGACGAACACGTTCACCTGCACGGCGGCCGCGCCGATCGTCGCCGGCGCCATGAGGCGCATGACCTGCCGCAGCCCCGGGTCGGCCGCATGGAGGATCGGCCGGTAGCGAAACCCGACCCGGCCGAGCGACGGCACCTGGACGAGCACCTGGAGGAGGCCTCCGATGAGCGTGCCGATCGCCATGCCGGTGATCGCCCGCGCCGCGAGGGCGGGGTCGGTCGGCGCCTGGCGATGCGCCGCGACCGCGACCACGATGCCGTGGACGTAGGCGGGCGCCATCCAGTACGCGGCGGCGAGGCCGCCCACGATCGAGCCCACGTTGAAGAACGCCGCCGCCGAGGCCGGGACGCCGAAGACGTTCCGGGTGTTCAGGATGCCCATGGCGACGGCGGCGAGCGCCACCAGGGGCAGGAACGGGAACATGATGCGGGTCAGCTCGACCGTGAGCGGCACCTTCCCGGGGATGTCGGCGAACCCCGGCGCGATCCCCTCGACGATGGCCGGCGCCACCCACATGCCGAGCAGCGTGAGCAGGCCGACGACGACGGCGAGCGCGTTGATCACCAGGCTCGCGAGCCGCCAGGCCGCCGCGTCGCCGCCGCGCTCGAGGTGCTGCGTGAAGGTGCTGACGAAGGCCGCGGACAGGGCGCCTTCGGCGAAGAGGTCGCGCAGGAGGTTCGGGATGCGAAAGGCCGTGATGAACGCGTCGAGCTCGCGGCCGGCGCCGAAGAAGACCGCGAAGACCTGCTCGCGCACCACCCCGAGGACGCGGCTCGCCAGGACGGCCGCGCTCACCACGCTCGCCCGGCGCGCCAGGAGGCCGCGCCCGCCCATCTCGGCCGCCGGTGCGGCGGCGGCCGGCGCGGTCGACTCCGGAATCATGGCGCCCCGGGGTACGCGAAGCGGGGCCGTCGCGCAAATGGCGGGCGGGGTGCGCGATTACGCCCTTCGCCGCGCCGGGAGACCGAGCCGGTCGGACGTTGGTATGAGCTCGGTCGCGAGAGCCTCGATCTCGGCCGCAACCGTGTCCGGGCCGCGCAGCCCGACCAGGTAGATGACCTGGTCGACGCCGGCCTCGGCGTAGGCGCGCAGCGCGGCAGCGTCGCGCGCGGGCTTGAAGTAGGGCGAGACGCTCACCTCGACCGACGCCGGCGCCCGCCCGCGCTCGGCGAGCATCCCGTCGAGCACCGCGATGCGTGGGGCCGCCTCGTCGGGGAGCAGGCTGAAGCCGTACCAGCCCTGGCCGAGGTCCGCGACCCGGCGGAGGGCGGCGTCGCTCTCGCCGCCGAAGATGATGGGCGGGTGGGGCTTCTGGATCGGCTTCGGGAACATGCGCAGCGGCGGGATGCGGAGCAGGCGGCCCTCGTAGCGCGATACCGGGTCGGTCCACAGCGAGCGCATCGCCGCCAGGTACTCGCGGCAGCGCGCGGCGCGACCCGCGAAGGGCACGCCGAGCGCCTCGAATTCCTCGCGCAGCCACCCGATGCCCACGCCGAAGTCGAGCCGCCCGCCCGAGAGCACGTCCGCGTCCGCGACCTGCTTTGCCGTGTAGAGCGGCGGGCGCTGCGGGACGAGGCAGATGCCGGTGCCGAGCCGGATGCGCGTGGTGAGCGCCGCCGCGAAGGCGATGGCGACGAACGGCTCGACGATCCCGACCTCGCCGGTGAGCGGGAAGCTGCCGTCGGCGGCGTAGGGGTAGCGCGAGCCCGGGGCGTCGAAGAGCGCGACGTGCTCGGCGAACCAGAGCGAGTGGAACCCGGCACTCTCGCCCACGGTTGCGGCCACGGTGATCATCTCGCGGAGCCGCGTCGCGTCCCCGGCGAGCGGGAGGAAGAGGCCGAGCTTCATGGTGCGCCGATCCTGCCCCGAACGGCGCCTCCCCGGCAAGGGGTTGTCGCGTCCAACCGCGTTGCGAGGCCGGCCGCACCGCACGCTGTCCGAGTTGCCTCCCGGCACGGTCTGACGTACGTGATGGAAGATCGAGTGACCGTCGACTTCTTCTTCTCTCCCGGCAGCCGCTACTCGTATCTCGCGGCGAGCCAGATGCCGGCCCTCGAGGCGGACACCGGATGCCGTGTCGATTGGCGGCCGGTGAACGGGACCGAGATCCGAGGGCTCCGGGGTCGCGATCCCTTCGCCGGGGAGCCGGTTTCTGGACAATACGATTGGGCGTACCGCCGCTACGACGCAGAGTGCTGGGCGGACTACTACGGAATTCCGTTTCGCGAGCCCCCGACCCACGACTTCGATTTCAAGCTTCTCGTCCGCGCCGCGACGGCATCGAGGCGCCTGGGCCTCGCGGCGGCGTACGGCTGGCGGCTCTGTGCTGCGGTCTACGGCTCCGATGTCTGGCCCGTTGACGAAGCGGTCTGCGTGCGAATAGCCGAGGAGGTGGGACTCCCGGGAAGCGCGTTCGTCTCCGCGCTTGCCGATCCGGAGACGGCGAGGCTCGCGGCCTCGTCTGCGGAAGAGGCGTGCCGACGTGGAGCGTTCGGGGTCCCGACCTTCTTCGTGGGTCAGCAGATGTTCTGGGGCAACGACCGCATCGTCATCCTGCGCCATTTTCTGAGAAGGCGGCGCGCGTGATGTGACGCCCTCCGGGCGCTCAACAGCCGCCTACGCGGCGTGCCGCTTCGTATCGACGGCGGTGTCCTGCGGGAACGTCGGCACGGCCTCGGGCGCGCGGGGCGTGCGGGCGGACGTCAGGGTGGTGGCGATCAGGGCGGCGATGTGGAGGATGCACAGGAGTGCGAAAGCGTCCCCGAAGCGGACGTAGGGGGTGAGCTCGCCGCGGGCGGCCACCACGCCGGTGACGGCGCCCACGGCTCCCGGCGCGACCGTTTCGACCACCCGGCCGAACGGGTCGACGATGCCCGAGACGCCGGTGGTGGCGGCGCGAACGAGATAGCGGCGTGTCTCGACGGCTCGGAAGACGGCCATGGCGAAGTGCTGCCGGCTCGCCGCGCCATAGCCGCCGTCGAGCCAGCCGTCGTTGGAGATGTTCACCAGGAGCGACGCCCCGGCGGCGACGGCGCGGCCGATCAGGTCCGGGTAGAGGATCTCGTGGCAGATCGAGACGCCGAGGGGGACGAAGCTCTGGAGGACTCCCGGGGCCGTGCCGGCGGTGAAATCGCGCGGGCTCTCGTTCGCCGCCTCGGGTGGGGGAGCGGCGAGCGGTCCGGCCTCGGCGAAGAGCACGAGGCGTTGCTTGTCGTAGTGGCCGCCGCTCTCGCCGCTGGCGCGCAGGAGGGTCGCGCTGTTGAACGTGTGGCCGTCCGCGTAGCGCGGTCGGCCGAAGAGCAGGTCGGCCCGGTGCCGGGTGGCGAGCCGGGCGAGCTGCCGCGCGACGAGGGGCTCGTTCTCGAGGTAGAGCGTGAGCGCATTCTCCGGCCAGATGATCAGGGCCGGCCCGCGTTCGATTGGCAACGCCTCGGTGGCGCGGACGTGCGCCATGAGCTGCTGCTCCGCGTAGGCGCGCGTCCAGTGGAACGCCGGCGGAACGCCCGTCTGCACCACGGCGACGGGTTGCGCGGCGAAGCCACCCGCGGGACCGGCGAGCGCGCGCGCCATGCCGATGAGCCAGACGCCCCCGATCACCGCCGCCGGGACGGCGAGTGCGGCGCCCGCCTCGCGGCGGCCGCGGCCCTCGCGGAGGGCGACCAGCGCCTCGACGATCGCGGCGTTGCCGAGCGCGACCAGGAAGGAGACGCCATAGACGCCGGTCACGGCGGCGACCTGGATGAGCCCGATCTGCGCGTGCTGGGTGTAGCCGAGCAGCGCCCAGGGCTGGCCGAGCACGCGGGCGCGCAGGACCTCGACCGCCGTCCACAGGGCCGGGACGGTGACCAGGCGCCTCGATAGCGTGCCGCGGCGAGCGACCACGAGCGCTGCTCCCGCGGCGAAGAGGCCGAAGGTCGCGGCCACGGCGACGCCGTACGCGGCCGACATCGCGAGCGCTGCCGGCAGGATGCCGGCCGCGAAGTAGCGCGCCACGGCCTGGGCGAGCCACCACGTCGCCGTCCAGGCCGCGGCGAAGCCGTAGAGCGCTCCCCACGCAAAGGCGTGCCGCGGCGAAGCGGTGCGCACGACGAGCAGCAGCGGAACGAGCGTCAGCCATGCGAGCGCGGCGTGGTCGAAGGGGGGGAGCGCGAGCGCGTAAGCCCCGGCCCCCGCAACCACGGCGAGCGCCCGCAGGCGCGCGGATGATGTCATTCGTGCCATGGGTCCCTCACGCCGCGCTGCGCGCCGCCGGCTCCGGTGCGCGGAGCGGGAGGCGCATGGTGAACGTCGTTCCCTCGGGTCCCGACGCCATGCAGGCGAGCGTGCCGCCGAACTCGCCGGTGATGATGTCGCGCGCGATGGAGAGCCCGAGCCCCGTGCCCTTGCCGGGGGGCTTCGTCGTGAAGAACTCGTCGAAGATGCGCTCCCGGGCGGCCGGGATGATGCCCGTGCCGAGGTCGTGGATGTTGAGCAGGACCTCGCGGCCCTCGGGCGCGGAGGCCTCGACGACGATCCCCTGGCGCGCGAGGGGCAGGCCCTCGCAGGCGTCGATCGCGTTGGTGATGAGGTTCGCGAGCACCTGGCCGAGCCGGCTCGCGTCGCCGTAGAGGTCGGGCAGGTCGGGCGCGAGACGGAACTCGAGCTGTCCGCCGGCGAGACGCAGGCGGTGCATGAGCAGCGGCTGGAGGTCACGCTCGAGCAGCCGGGGGAGATCGATCGGCGCGGCGGCGCCGCCGGCGCTCCGGCTGTGAGCCTTGATGCTGCGGATGTAGGAGATCGCCTTGCGTGTCCAGTCCTCGACGTTCGCCACCACGCCCGCGAGCTCGCCGAGCACGGCCCGGCGCTCCGTCGCCGGGGCGGTGTCGTCGAGCGCGACGGCCTCGCACTCGGCCACCAGATCCCGCGCGACCTTGAGCCCGTTCACGGCCGCACCGAGGGGCGTATTGACCTCGTGGGCGATGCCGGCCGCGAGGCGGCCGAAGGCGGCCATCTTCTCGGCCGAGACGAGCTGCTCCTGGCTCGCCTGCAGCGTCCGGTAGGCCGACTCGAGCTGAGCCAGCGACGCGGCGAGCTGATGCGTGCGCTCGTTCACCCGCCGCTCGAGGTCGCTGTTGAGGAGCCAGAGATCGTGGAACGTGCGGGCGTTCTGGAGCGAGAGGGCCGCCTGGTTGGCGAAGGTGCGGAGGAAGGACGCATCCCCCGCGGCGAACGACGTCCCGGCGCGCTTCGGCCCGCAGACGATGAAGCCGCTCAGCACGCCCTGGCAGGCGAGCGGCACGATCAGCTCGGCGCCGAGCGTCTCGAGCGAGACGAGCGTCGCCGTGCGGTCGGCGATCGCCTGCGGGGGCAGCGCCTCGCGCACGAGAATCTGAGGCAGCGCCGCCAGAAGACGCGCCAGCGGAGCGTCCTCGGCGAGCCGCACGGGCGCGCCGGGTCGCTCGGCCGGCTCGCGCATCGCCTCTTCGAAGCCGTTCGCCGCGCGCAGGAAGACGGCCGCGTGCTCGAGGCGGAGGACCGAGACGGGAAAGCGGAGGGTCACGGCGAGGATCGCGTTCAGGTCGAACGTCGAGCCGAGGGCGGTGCTGGCCGCGGCGAGCACCTCTTCGGCGTCGTAGGTCTTGCGGCCGAAGACGAGGTCGACGACCCGCTGCAGCCGGTCCCGGAACGCGGGCAGGAAGAAGAGCGCCGCCAGCGTGAAGGTGAGCGAGAAGACGGGCGAGCTGCCGAGGCCGGAGAGGCGGAAGACGTGCGTCCCGAGCGCCGCGAGCAGCAGGTAGACGACCGTCACGAGGCCGCTCAGGATCGTGTAGTAGAGGCCGCGCTGGACGAGCGCGTCGATCGCGAAGAGGTCGCGCTTGCGGACCGCGTAGGCGATCGAGAGCGGGAAGAGAAAGACCGTGTAGCCGACCACGTTGACCGGTACCTGGCCCTCGGTGAGCGCCGAGTAGCCGAGCACCGCGGCGGGCGGCAGGAAGCCGGCGATGATGCCGAGCGCCACGATGCGCACGCGGTGGCGGACGAGCTCGGACGGAGCTCGCACGTAGCCCACGACCACGCCGGCGAGGAGGCAGAGCCCCGTGCCGGTGAGGCAGAGCGTCGCGAGCTCGTGCACGGCCGGATAGCGCCCGGGCTGGTCGAGCCATGCCTGATAGACGACGGCCAGGAGCCCGAACGGGACGTAGCTCGCCGCGATCGCGCGCCGCAGGCGCATGCGGCGAACGGGAAAGAGGAGCGCCAGGTGGAGGAAGACCGCCGGCAGGAACGACTCGGCCAGCGCGTGCACGCGGAAGAGCACGTGCGGGCCGTAGAGATCCATCGCCGTGAGCGCGTAGACCCCCACGCAGAGCCCGAGCCCGTTCAGCGCCCAGGTGGTCGCGCGCCGGGGGCTGAGCGCCCACACGCCGACGCCGATGGCCGCGAACACGAGCCCGTCGAACAGGTACACGCCGAAGATGAGGAGCGCGTCGCGCCACGTGAAGAGGCGCGAGGCGATGCGGCGGACGAAGCGCGCGCCGTGGCGCTCGAAGGTGTACTCCAAGACCGTCCCGGCGGGCCGTTGGCGCACGGCCCGGTAGACGTCCTCGGCCCGCGCCGCGGGCACGCCGTCCACCGCCACCACCGCGGCCTGGAAGACCTCCGAGAAGGCCGACACGGGCCAGCTCGGCAGGCTGACCGAGGCGACGACACGGTTGCGGAGGAGAAAGAAGCCGGGAAAGGGCCGGTTCACCCACGCGATGCCGGCACGCGCCGAGACGACGCCGAGGCCGACGACGGCCGAGAGGATGAGCGCGGCCGCGAGCCTGGCGCGCTGGGTGTAGGACGCGCCCACGACCGTCAGGCCGCGGCCTCGTCCCGGGCCACCCCCGCGCGCGGGCAGTCGACCGGCAGGAGCACGGTGAACGTGGAGCCCGTGCCGGGCGCGCTCTCGACGGCGATGTCCCCGCCCATCATGCGGGTGAAGCGCCGTGCGAGCGCCAGCCCGAGGCCGATGCCCTTCGTCTCGCCGTCGTGCGGCCGGAGCTGGTGGAAGATCTCGAAGATCGCCTCGTGCTGGTCGGGCGGGATGCCCGGGCCGGTGTCGGTCACGCGGATGGCGGCGCGGCCGTCGGGGAGGGAAGCCGCTGTGAGCTGGATGCGTCCCTCGCGGGTGAACTTGGCGGCGTTGCTGAGCAGGTTGTGGATGACCACGCGCAGCTTGGCGGCCTCGGCGATCACGACCGGCAGGTCTTCGGGAACGTCGCACAGAAAGGCGACCGGCTGGTTGACGATCAGCGCGAACGACTCCGCCAGCTCGCGCAGGAACGGCGTGAGCGCCATGCGTTCGGGCTTGACGTGCATCGCGCCCGCCTCGAGCTTGGAGAGGTCGAGGAATTCCTCGACCAGGTCGAGGAGGTAGGCGGCGTTGGCGAGCACCTTTTCGAACACGGCCCGCGCGTCGGCGGGGCAGGCGCCGAACGTCCCCTCGCGCAGCAGATCGATGTAGCCGACGATGATGTTGAGCGGCGTGCGAAACTCGTGCGAGACGTTGGCGAGGAGCTCCGTCTTCAACCGCTCCGCGATGTGCAGCTGGGCCAGCTGATCGTAGGCCTTGAACGCGACGTCGACCCAGAGGAGCAGGCGGTCCGGCCCGTCGGTCTTGTCGTGGTAGCCCTGGATGGCCAGCCGGGAGAGCATCTCGCGGGGCGGCTTCTCGCCGGCGTAGCCGGTCTGGAGGACGATCTGGATGAGGCGGTCGCGCTCGCGCTCGCGGACGGCCCGGATGAGCTCCTCGCCGTTCATGACCGGCATGAAGTAGTCGACGAGGAGGAGCTGCACGGGCTCGCGCGCGAGGAGCTCGAGCGCCTGCGGCCCGCCCTCGGCGGTGAGCACGCGGTGGCCCTCGCGCTCGAGGAGCATGCGGACGGAGCTGAGCGTCTCCACCTGGTCATCGACGACCAGGACCGTTCGCCCGCTCGACTTCACCTGGCGCCGGCTGCTCACCTGCACCTCCGCATGGCGATTGCCTCGTGTGTCCTTCCGGGCGCGCCGCGCGCGCCCGCGAGGCATCCTGCAGGTTCCGGGCCGACGGTCGGGCCGCGAACCGCTGGCGATTTTGCTGGGTGCCGCCGGTCCGGCGTGCCAGCGCCGCGACACCTTTGGCACAGGGCGGCGGTCTTCCGACCCTACGGCGAGCGCGCGGGCAGAGGCGTGCGCGCGACGCTCGTGCGCAGGTCAGTGCGCTTGGCCTTGCGGAGCTCTACGTCACACCCGACAGCGGTGGTTGACAGGCCACGGTGCCGCCGATAGGTAAGTCACTCTCTCGCTCTCGAGCGCGGGATCTGCCGCGGGGTGGAGCAGCCAGGTAGCTCGCGAGGCTCATAACCTCGAGGTCGGTGGTTCAAATCCACCCCCCGCAACTGCTGAACGAGTGCGGGCGCGCGGGTCCGGGATGGCCGGGCCCGCGCGCTAGCTCGAGCCGATGGCCGTGCGCTGAGCCGCCACATCTGCCGTGGCCGCGAGCGCGGCAGCAGGCTCGGGCTCGGCGCCGACGATGGCGCGCAGCCCGAAGTCGTAGGTCAGGTAGCTCCATGCCCAGTTGACCAGGACGACGAGGCGGTTGCGGAAGCCGATCAGCATGACGAGGTGCACCACGAGCCAGAGCAGCCAGGCGAGCCGGCCGGCGACCTGCAGGCGGCCGATCATGGCGACGGCGCGGCTGCGGCCGATCGTCGCCAGGGAGCCCTTGTCCCGGTAGCGGAAGGGCAGGCACGGCTCGCCTCGCAGGCTGCGGAGCACGTTCTCGGCGGCGTGCTCGCCTTGCTGGATCGCCACCTGGGCCACCTGCGGGAGCCGCTCCGCGCCGTCCACGACGGCGACATCGCCCGCGGCGAAGACGTGGGGGTATCCCGGGACGCGCAGCGTCGGGTCGACGCGCACGCGGCCGCTCCGTCCCGTCGGCAGGCCGAGATGGGCGCTGACCGGGGCGGCGCGGATGCCGGCGGCCCAGATCGCGGTGCGGGCGGCGATCGGCTCGCCGCTCGCGAGCTCGACGCGTTCCTCGGTGATGCGCGTGACCTTGGCTCCGGTGCGGACCTCGACACCGCACTCGAGGAGATCCCGGCGCGCCCGCGCGCGCAGGTGGGGGACGAACGGCGACAGGAGCTCGGGGCCGGCCTCGAGGAGCACGATGCGGACCGCGTGGGGTTCGACATTTCGGTAGTCGCGCGGGACGACGTGACGCCGGAACTCGGCGAGCGCGCCCGCCATCTCGACGCCCGTCGGGCCGCCGCCGACGATGACGAAGGTGAGGAGGGCGGCGCGCGCCGCCGGGTCGTCGAGCGCCTCGGCCTGCTCGAGCACCCCCAGCACGTGGTTGCGGAGGAGGCGCGCGTCCTCGAGGTCGTAGAGCCGCAGGGCCGCCTCCCGCGCCCCCGGGATGCCGAAGTACTCGGCGACGCCGCCCGTGGCCACGATCAGGTAGTCGTAGGCGAGCCGGTCGCCGGTGGCGGTGAGGAGGGTCCGGGCGGCCGGGTCGCCGGCGACGACGCGCGCCAGACGGAACTCGGCGCTCGGCAGCCGGCGCAGGATGCTGCGCGCGGGATAGGCGATCTCCTGCGGCTCGAGGCCGGCGATCGCCACCTGGTAGAGGAGCGGCAAGAAGCAGTGATAGTTGCGGCCGTCGACCCAGAGCACCCGGACACCGGCCCGGGCCAGGCGTCGGACGGCACGCAACCCGGCGAAGCCCGCACCGAGGACGACGACCCTCGCGGCTCTCCCGTCCACCATCGGCTCCTGCCTATCACTGCGTTGACGGGCCGGGAATCCGTCGTCTAGCATCCGGCCGTGCGGATCTTCACCGGCGGCTGCCATTGCGGGCGAGTGCGCTTCGAGGTCACCGCGGACCTGGTACGGGTGGTCGACTGCAACTGCTCCATCTGCGGGCGCAAGGGCTACCTGCATCACATCGTCCCGCGCGAGCGCTTCCGTCTGCTCGCCGGCGCGGACGCGCTCGCCACGTATCGCTTCGGCACCATGACCGCCCAGCATCATTTCTGTCGGACGTGCGGTGTGGCGAGCTTCTACGTCCCGCGTTCCCATCCCGATCGGATCGACGTGAACGTCCGGTGTCTCGACGGCGTGGACATCGAGCAGCTCGCGGTGACGCGTTTCAACGGCCGGAACTGGGAAGCCAGCATCGGCACGCTGGACGTCTAGAGAGGAGAGGCATCCGATGAGTGCTCGCGCAGTCCTCCTGCTCGGTCTTTTTCTGGTGGCCGCGGCCTTCGCGCACGGCGGTCTCTATTCCGCCGGCCAGGACTTCGTGGTGAACCGTTTCACGGGGCAATTCCAGTTCGTTCCCGCCGAGGAGGAGGACGAGGGGACGACCCCGACCCACATGGCGAGCGTCGGGCGACGCCTTGACGTCGGCGGCGAGGCAGGGTTAATTCGGACGAATCGCCGTCGAGCCAGCGTCAGCGCGCGGAGGTGTCGCCATGGCAGGGGGACGGGCCTTCAAGAGCAACGTCCGTGAGCGCCGAGAAGCCGAGCGTCGCATGAAGGCGCTCGAGAAGCGCCAGAAGAAGGAAGAGAAGCGCAAGCGGGAATCGGAGCCCACCGCGGGCGCCCCCCCCACGCCGCCCACGGGGACGCCACGGTAGCGCGCAAGCGCGCTGCGCGTTGACACGCGCAAGGCTCGCAAGTATGGAACGAAGTTCCTTGGGCGGCGTACCCAAGTGGTTAAGGGAGAGGTCTGCAAAACCTCCATGCACCGGTTCGAATCCGGTCGCCGCCTCTCCTCCCGTCAGGACACCAGCGCGTCGATCTTGGCCGCAAGGATGAAGTCATTCTCCGAGAGGCCGTCGATGGCGTGCGTCCAGACGGTCACGTCGACCCGATTGTAGTGTACGGCGAAGTCCGGGTGGTGGCCTTCGGCCTCCGCGACCTGCGCCATCCGGTCGACGAACTGCATCGCCGCCTTGAAGTCCCGGAAGCGGAAGGTGCGGTGCAGCTTGTCGACCCGCATTTCCCAGGCCGGGACCTCACCGCGCAGCTCGGCGACGCGCGCCGCGGCGAGCTTCGGGACGCCGCCTTCGCACGGGATACAGTGCCTCGCCCGGAGGTCCGTACCGCCGCCTTCCGAGGGGGGCAGTCGGCTGCTCGACATCACGGTGCCGCCGCCTGTCGGGAATCACGCTCGCGAGCCGAGGCGCAGAAGACGCACGTGGTCGCCGCCGGCAGGACCTCCAGCCGCTCGACGGGGATGGGTTCGTCGCAGTCCTCACACCTCCCATAGGCACCCGCCTCGATGAGGATGAGCGCGCGATCGATCGCGCGCAGCTCGGTGTTGCCGCGCTCGTCCAGCCGGGCGAGCAGTCGGGCGATGCTCTGCTCCTGCGCCTCCTCCTCGGTCTCCGGATGCGTGTTCGTATCGAGCCAGCGCAGATCGTCCGCGGCCCGCGCGACCTGCTCGAAGAGGGCCCGCCGCTGCGCCAGGAGCTTCTGCCGCAATTTCTCGATCGGCTTCATACCGTCCCTCCCATGACCTGCGGCGCGTGCCGCTCCGCAGGGGCTTTTCTGATAAGCATGGAACGTGCCACGGACAAGTGACCCGCGAGTGCGCGCTCACACCCGGGATTCGTGAGAGTGGGGCGGGATCGGACGGCGATGTCCGGCCGACCGCTGCTATTCGGCGAGGGCGACGAGGGCCATCCCCAGCACCGTCAGCATGAGCAGGGCAAAGGAGAGCCAATCCTTGTCGCGCCTCATTGCGACGGGAATCTCCGACGATCGACGGCGCGACGTCAAGAACTTTCTGGGAGCGGATCGACTTTATCCGATGAAGGATGGCCAGCCTACGTCCTAGTTGGCGAGGACTGGGAAACGGCCGAGATCGATCGGGATTTCCCTGGGCCCGCGCCGACATATCTGCGATGCTCCGCGTCATGAGCCAGGAGAAGATCCACTTCGACGCGCCTTCTCCGATCGAACGCCTCTTCAGCCGGATGTTCGGGGCGCTCGTCGGCCTCGGCCTGGGCTTCTCGCACAACTACCAGCTCGAGGTACGCGGCCGCCGCAGCGGCAGGCTCTACTCGACGCCGGTCGACGTCCTCGTCCACCGCGGGAGGCGCTTCCTGGTCGCCGGCCGGGGGGAGACACAATGGGTTCGAAACGCACGCGCGAGCGGGCAGATCACGCTGCGAAAGGGGCGCCGGCGAGAAGAGCTCCGGGTGCGGATCGTCCCCGACGTCGAGAAGCCCGATGTCCTGAAGGCCTACCTCGATCGGTTCAAGCTCACGGTGCAGCGCTACTTCCCGGTCCCTGCCGGCGCGCCAGCCGACGCGCTTGCTCCGTTGGCCCCGCGCTACCCCGTCTTCGAGCTGATCCCGGTGGCGACGGTGGGGGCCCCCCGGCCCCTACCCACTATGGATTCGCCGTTTCACGCTTTTTTTGCGATTGACTTGCGGTGCGCAGCTGCCTTCTAATTCGGCGCCCTTTTGCACGGAGGTGCGCGCATGCTGCCATCGAATCGTCGCGTCGTGATCATCCTGGCCTTCGGCGTGCTCCTTCGAGCATCCGCTGCGGCGGCCCTCGACTGGCCGATGTACGGCCGCGATCTGAAGCACAGCTTCACGAACGCCGGCTCGCTCATCAACGCCGGGAACGTGGCGCTCCTGCTGCCGGCCTGGGACTTTCCGACCTCGGACACGGTCAGCGCCTCGCCCACGGTGGTCGATGGACGGGTGTACGTCGGCGCGTGGGACGGCTTTTTCTATGCGCTCGATTCCGCCTCGGGTTCGCTCGTCTGGAGCTTCCAGGTGGACTGCGACAGCAACATCACCCCGATCCCCCCTCAGTGTCCCGGCGGACCCACTCCTCCCCAGGACCGCGTCGAGACGGACGGCGGGCTCATCACCTCGTCGGCGGCGGTCGTCAAGGGGAAGGTCTACTTCGGGGCCGGCAAGACGGTGTACTGCCTGAACGCCGCGGACGGCTCCCTCGTCTGGAAGAAGGTGATCTGCGGCAACCCGGAGGCGCCGAACTGCGAGAGCGATCCCAACGATCCGAACCAGATCTTCTCGTCACCGGCGGTGTTCAAGAACAGGGTCTTCGTCGGCGCCTCGACCGATGGCCGCGCGATCGGGTACCGGGGCGGGATCGTCGCGCTCGACACGCGCACGGGCAAGCAGCGCTGGCGCTTCGAGGTGGACCCGGTGCTCGACGCGAACGGCAAGCCGGTGCGTGTCCACGGCAAGGTGCTCGGCCAGAACCGGAGCTGCGGCAACGTGTGGAGCTCGGGCGCGGTCGACGAGAAGAAGCACCTCGTCTACTTCGGCACGGCGGATTGCGGCGCCGACGCGCCGCCCCCCTACCACGAGGCCGTCCTGGCGCTGCGCACGGGGAGCGGCAGGGTCCGGTGGGCGTACCGCCCGCGCCAGGGCGACGTCTGCGACTTCGACTTCGGTGCCTCCGCGAACGTCATCGATCTCGGGGCGAACCGGTGGCTCGGGGTGGGCGGCAAGGACGGGACCTACTACGTCCTCGAGCGTCTCACCCACAACCCCGGCGGCCAGCTCGTGTGGCGGGCCAACGTCGTCTTCGGCGGGTTTGCCGGCGGCTTCATCGGCTCGACCGCCTTCGACGGCCAGCGGGCCTACGGCGGCACGGCCCTGGGCGACTTCGGCGGCCAGCCGTGCGATCCGAACGACCCGCGCGACACCCCCGTCCAGCAGCCGACCATGCACGCCTTCGACCCGACCGCACGCACGGTCGCGTGGGAGCAGAACGGCCCCCCCGCCTTCGGGGCGTCCTCGGTGGCGAACGGCGTGGTGTTCGTGGGCGCGCTCATCCCGCCGTCACTGCGCGCCTTCGATGCCGCGAGCGGCACGCCGCTCCAGGAGTTCACCATGCCGGGGTCGGTCAACTCGAGCGCGGCGATCGTGGGCGGCACGCTGTTCGTCGGCTCCGGGAACTCGTTCGACGGGAACGGCGGCGGCGTGCACGCCTTGCGGTTGCCGTAGCCGGCGAACGGAGCGCGGTCAGTCGATGAAGGCGCCGCTCGGCGAGCCGCCCCCGCCGCTGCACGTCCTCGGGTCGGGCTCGGGAGCCGGCGGCAACTTCAGGAAGTTCACCCGGAGCTGCGAGGAGTCCACCACGGTGACCCCGTCCGGGAAGCTGAGATTCCTCCCCAGCACCTCCGGCGCCTGCGGCATGCCGCCGACGAAGCGGACCATCGAGACGCGGCCACACCCCGTGGAGAAGTCCGGATTGAGGTTCAGCTCGGCGTAGTACAGGGTGCCGTCGGTGCCGACGTCCATGCCGAGGGGGTTCTTCAGCATGTTGCTCGGGACGATGTTCCGGACGAGGACGCCATTGGCGTCGTACTCGTTGATGATCCCCCCCGGGAAGGGCACGATGACGCTGGCGACGTACCAGTGATCCGTGTGGGGGACGCGGACGATCGACGACGGCGTTACCGCGCCGGGGGTGGGGAACAAGGCTTTGGTGGGAGGCGTCGTCACGAGGTGATCGGCATTGGCGCAGTCCGCCGCGCTCGACGGGAACGGCGGTGAATACTTCCACATCCGCGCCAGGCCGGTCTCCGGGACGTAGAGGTTGCCCGTCTCGTCCATTGCGGGCATGCCGGCCTGCGCGAGGTTCTTGTCGAGGAAGCAGAACGTGTCGTAGCGGTGCCGCGGGCCGGGAAAGAAGACGAGCAAGGCGCCGCGATGGTTGGGGTTCGGATCGGTCGGGTCGCCGCTGCCGACGTCGGTGGCGAACATGTTCCCGCGCGGATCGAAGGCGCAGCCCTGCGGGTCGCGATTGCCCTGCGGCGGATCGGGCGGAGGTGTCCCCTGGGGTGTCTCGGCGAAGCCGGGCCACGGCGTGTGGATGTGGCGCTTCGCCCACTTGCCGTTGCGCCGGAAGACGGCCCAGCCGTCGGGGTCCTTCCCCACGAAGAAACGGCTGCCGCGACGGGTGACGCTGCACCGCGCCTGCGGCGGGTTCCGGTCGAGACAGGACTCGCGATACGTGTCGTCGGCGACCACGAACTTGCCGGTGAGTCCGCTGGCCCGCGGGAAGAAGCAGAGCTTGCCGTTCACGTGCCGTCCGACGCGGGGCGGCGTGCCGAGGATGTCCGGATTCGGAGGGTCCGGGTCGATGAACACGACCTTGGGCGGCAACGCCGTCCCGTTCACCAGGTAGGCGTCCATGAACTCGCCCTGGGCGTTGAGCACGACGTCGAAGGCGCGCGCCGACACACGCGGCAGGAGCAGGGCAGCCAGGGCAACGGCCAGGACGAATGCCAGGCGACGCGCGATGGACATGGCGATTTCTCCTGTTCGACCGGCGCCGTCCATACGACGGCCGCCCGGATCGAGTCAATTGAAAAAGCGCCGGAGAATGCGCCCTGGCGCCGCGCGCGGCCGGCTCAGTCGATGAATGCGCCGCTCGGTGAGCCGCCTCCCCCGTTGCACGTTCGGGGGTCCGGTTCAGGGGCGGGGGGCAGCTTCAGGAAGTTGACCCGGAGTCGCGACGAATCCACCACCGTCACGCCGTCCGGGAAGCTGAGGTTCTTGCCCAGGACCTGCGGCGGCTGCGGCGTACCGCCGACGAACCTGACCATCGAGACGCGGCCACAGCCGGTGGAGGTGTCGGGGTTGAGGTTCAGCTCGGCGTAGTAGAGGGTCCCGTCCGAGCCGACGTCCATGCCGAGGGGGTTCAGGAGCATGTTGCTCGGCACGATGTTCCGGACGAGCACGCCGTTCGCGTCGTACTCGTTGATCAGTCCCCCTCCCTGGCCCGGCACCCCGGGCAGGAGGACGCTGTCGATGTACCAGTGGTCCGTGCCGGGAACGCGGACGATCGCCGCCGGCGTCGGCTCGCCGGGTGTGGGGAACGGCGTCTTGGTCGGCGGGGTGGTCACGAGGTGATCGGGATTGTTGCAGTCCGCGGCGCTCGCGGGGAAGGGTGGCGAGAACTTCCACATCATTCCCCGGCCGGTCTCCGCGATGTAGATGTTGCCCGTCTCGTCCATCGCCGGCATGCCCGCCTGCGACAGGTCCTTGTCGAGGAAGCAATACGTATCGTACTTGTGCCGCGGGCTCGGGAAGAAAACGAGCAAGGCGCCGTGGTGGCTGGGGTCCATGTCGGTCGGGTCGCCGCTGCCGACGTCGTTGCCCCACATGTTGCCCTGCGCATCGAAGACGCAGCCCTGCGGGTCGGCGTTGCCCTGCGGCGGCTGGCCGGGATCCGTCCCCTGGGGTGTCGTGTCGAAGCCCGGCCAGGCCGTGTGGATGTGTTGCTTCTTCCACTTGCCGTTTGGCCGGAAGACCGCCCAGCCGTCCGGGTCGCGGCCGATATAGAAGCGGCTCCCGCGACGGGTCACGCTGCAGCGCGCCTGGGGCGGGTTTCGGTCGAGGCACGACTCGCGATAGGTGTCGTCGGCCAGCACGAACTGGCCGTTGTGTCCCACGCGGCGCGGGAAGAAGCAGAGCTTGCCGTTCACGTGCCGGCCGACGCGCGGCGGCGTCCCGGTAATGCTGTCCGGGTTCGGGGGGTCGGGGTCAATGAACACGACCTTGGGCGGGAACGCGGTCCCGTTCACCAGGTACGCATCGGCAAACTCGCCCTGGGCGTTGATGACCACGTCGAAGGCGTGCGCCCGCGCGCGCGGCATCGACAGCAGCGCGACGGCCACGAGCAGCGACAGAAGACGGCGGTCGGTCGGCATGGCGATTTCTCCTACCTTCCTGCGTTCGTTAGTGCTTGATAGTTCCCAACCTACGTACCTGGTTCTGTCCGACGCCTCCCGCTGGGCCGCGCCCCGACGCAGTCAATCAGAAAGCGCGCGACCGCGCACCACGTCTCCGGTGGGCGGTCGCCCCGCGAGGCGGTAGAGCAGCGAAAACTAGCGGGGAGGGACGAGGCCGCAAAGAGGGGAGCTGACGGGAGAGCGCAGGCCCGGGCTATCCTTCGTCCAGGTCGCCGAGGCGTTTCCCCTTGGCAGCCCGGGCGCGCGCCTGCTCGACGATCTCGGCGGGCACGGGCTCCATCCTCGCGACGCCGAAGCGGAGCAGCGACGGGACGAAGAGCCGCAGGAAGCGCGCGGCGAGCAGCATGGGATTGCGCTTCGGGACGGTCAGCTCGTGACGCCGCTTCTCGATGGCCTCGAAGATCGCGTCGGTCACGATCTGCGCCGGGTACTTGGGGCCCTGATAGGCCACCGGTTCGTCCTCCTTGAGCCAGATCTCGGTGTCGATGGGGCCGGGGTTGATCACGCTCACGTGGATGTTCGAGCCGGCCAGGTCGTTCCACAGTCCTTCGGTGAACGCGTTCATGGCCGCCTTCGAGGCGGCGTACATGGTCTCGCGCGGCGGGGAGACCTTGGCGGCGAACGAGGAGATGTTGACGACCGTCCCGCCGCCCTGGCGCAGCATGTGAGGGATGGCGGCCATCGTCATCCACACGCAGGAGAGGAAGTTGACGCGCATCACGTACTCCGCCTCGTCGGCGGTCATGTGGTAGAACTGCTTGTGCTTGGAGATGGCCGCGTTGTTGATGAGGATGTCGAGGCGGCCATGGCGGCGGACCGTCTCGTCGACCACGCGCTCGGCGAACGGGCGCTCCCCGAGGTCGCCAGCCAGGTAGCCCGACGCCGGTGAGCGCAGCTGGCAATCGCGGGCAAGCTTCTGGAGCAGCTCCTCGCGCCGCGCGACGCCGACCACGACGCTCCCCCGCTCGGCGAAGGCGCGAGCGGTCACCGCGCCGATGCCCGAGGACGCGCCGGTCACGACCACGACTTTGTCGCGATAGTCCACAGGGGATGCCGGGCTATTTGGGCACGGCCGGCGACGAGCGCGCAAGCCCGTTGCACCGAACGGCATCCGCCACTAGGGTCGTTCGCGGGAAGGGAGGTCCACTCGATGCGCGACGGCGTGACGGCTCTGGCACTCGGGCTCGTGATCGGGATCACGGCCGGCCCGTGCGAGAGGGCGGAGGCGATCGAGGCCGGCACGATGGTCGACCAGAGCAACGTCGACCAGGTGAAGGACCAGCTGCCGCCGGAGATCTACAACCACTTCAAGAAGGGCGAGTACGCCAACAAGCTCGTCGACTTCCCGAACTCGCGCTGGAGCTGGGACGACGGCTTCGCGGAGGCGACGAAGTGGAACGCCGAGCACCTGGTGCTCGACGAGCACAAGTCGCCGATCGACAAGGACACCAGGACGCGGCCCGACTACATCCGCGGGCTGCCGTTTCCCGACATCCGCGAGGACGATCCCGAGGCCGGCTACAAGGCGCTCTGGAACCTCGACTACGCCTATTACACCGGCGGCAACAGCCACAACCTGACGCTACTCAACTGGGTGAGCCGGAGCGGCGTCGACCGCGCCTCGGTGCAGGACGTGTTCTTCCTCTACTACGACGGGCAGCCGAAGCCATACTCGCCGCCCAAGAACCCCCAGAACCTGCTCTTCCAGTTCCTCGCCGTGAGCGTGACCCCGAACGACCTGCAGGGCACCGCCGCGCTCGGCTACCGCTTCAAGGACCCGACGAAACGCGATCTCAGCTGGGCCTACGTGCCGGCGCTCCGCCGCGTCCGCGCCATCTCGCCCGCGAACCGCTCCGACGGCTTCCTCGGCTCCGATCAGAGCCAGGATGACGGCTTCTTCTTCGATGGGAAGCCCGAGGACTTCGACTGGAAGATCGTCGGCCACAAGGATGGGCTGCGCTTCGTCGATCCGGACAGCGTCGCGGGCAACTCGCAGCGCAAGCCGCTGCCGGGCGGCGGGTGGCGGTCGATCTTCTCCAACAACGACCGCACCGTCGGCTACATGGTGAAGGACTGGAAGGGGGTGCCCTGGGCGCCGGCCGCGGCGGGCCTCGCGAAGCGGAAGTTCTGGGTCCTCGAGGGCGTGCCCAAGGACCGGTACTACCTCTACGGCAAGCTCGAGCTGTGGATCGACGACCAGACGTGGCAGGGCGCGTGGAACCGGAAGTTCTCGTGGCGGGGCGAGCTGCTGAACGTCTACGAGGTGACCGGGTACGCCACCGCACCGTTCAACGAGCACGAGCGGTGGTGGGGGGCCACCTTCGCGCTCCAGCTCTCGGAGAACATCAAGGCGGACCGCGCCACGGCGTCGGGCATGAACGGCCCGGGCGCGGATCCGCCGAACGACCGTCGCATCCCGCTCGATCCCGACTTCTTCGACTACCAGACGCTCAACCGGTTCGGGAAATAATAGATGAGGGCGGCTACTTCCCGTCGGAATGGAGGCGCTGGAGCGAGAAGACGTCGGTGGAGAGCGGGATCCTCGAGTCGGCCGGGACGTCCGTCCCCGCGACGATGCCCGCGGTGCTCGCCCGGTCGAGCTTCCAGTTGACCCCGAGGGCGACGGCGCCGCCCGCCCATCCCCAGAACTCCCCGGGTGCGACCCGGATCACGTTGGTGCGGACCGCGACGTAGGAGTTGAGCAGCATGCCCTTCCAGTCGTACTTGGACGCATAGCTCCCGAGGTAGATGTCCTTGTCGAAGCGGAAGACGATCTTCCCGTAGAGGTAGTACCGGTCCTTCGGGACCGCCTCGACGATCCAGTGGGGCCGGCGGACCAGGATCTCCTGGACGGGGCACCACGGGGAGCCCTTCCAGTCCGGCAGCTGGAATCCGACCCGGGCCCCGCCCGGGATCACCATCCGCCAGCCGCCCTCGGGGAGCCGGCTGAGCAGCGCCGGCTGGTCGAACGACGGCCGGTCGAAGAGCACCAGCAGGTCCTGCTCGCCCAGCAGCTTCCACTCGAAGTCCTGCACCTTGCCGTCGAAGTACGGCCCGTCGTCCTGCGAGAGATCCGAGCCGAGGAAACCGTCGGAGCGGTTCGAGGGAGAGACCTGGCGAGTGCGGCGGAGGCTCGGCACGTAGGTCCACACCGAGTCACGAGCGTGGGGATCACGATAGCGCCAGGTGAGCGACAGGATGCCCTGGACGTCGGCCGGCGAGAGCACCTCGGCAAAGGTCTGCGACAGGAGGTCCTTGCGGCCGTTCGCTTCGCGGAAGCGCGGATGCTGGCCGTCGTAGTGCTTGAAGAAGGCGTCGACGCTGATCGAGCGGTCGAGGCCGTGGCGGGAGATCCACAGCAGGTCCGCCCGGTAGTGGCCGTTCCCGCCATAGTAGAGCGTGTAGAAGTAGTTCCAGACGATCTTGGCCGCCGCCCGGGGATCGGCGGGGTCGATCTTCGGAAACGGCCAGGCCACGATCTCGCCGGCAGGCTTCCCGGTGGTGCGCTCGACGATCGAGCCCTCGGCGTCGAGGTCGTAGCGCCCCTCGTTCTCCTTGAGCGCCGCGGCGAAGATCGGCTCGTCCCCGAGGCGAGGAGGGTCCCAGCTCCGGATCTCGTGCCGGAAGTCGCCCCGGTGGTAGGCCTCGAGGAACTCGTCGGGCAGGAGGCCCTTCGCCTCCTCCCAGTTCTCGCGGCCCAGCACGGTGCCGGGCCGGAGCTCGGACCTGGCGACGCGAGCGGGAGGGACGGACGCGAGCGCGAGGACGGCGACCGCGAGCCAGGGTTGCCGTGGGCGCCGACGGCGGCAGAGCGTCGGGATCACGGATCGCTTTCGCCGGTCGGCATGGCGTGATGTGTCGAGCGCCGAGGTTGCGCCGCGTCCTGCGTACGACGGCAGGCGGACGCAGGTCAATGGAAAAGAACGCGTCGAACCCCGCGTCCACCGGCCGGGTGTCGGGAAAGGCGGGGAGAGACGGGGCCGGCAATCGGGGAGACGTCCCGCACCTATCTTGTCGCGCGTCTTTGGAACGACTAAGGAGAGCCGGGCCATTCGGGGCCCGCAAACGAAGGGATCGTCATGCGAACGCGCGTCCTGATTCCGGTGGTAGTGATGCTCATCCTGCTCGTCGCGAGCGGCGTCCTGGCCGATGCCCCGGGCGGCGCCCCGCCGTCCGATGGCCTCAAGCCGGGCGACGTGCTCGATCAGCGCAACTGGCAGCGAGCGGAGGGCCTCCTCCCGCCGGAGATCCTGAAGCACTACGAGAAGAACGAGTACGTCAATCCGATCTCCGACTGGCCGGCGAACGTCTACAACTGGCCCGAGGACTTCCTGGCGGGGAGCAAGCAGAATGCCGGCCGCTACACGACCGGCAAGCTCGGCGAGATCCTGGAGAGCGCCAGTGGCAAGCAGCCCGCTTACATCATCGGGTTCCCGTTTCCCGACATCGACGCCGCCGATCCTTCGGCCGGCGTCAAGATCCTGTGGAACTTCTACTACCGCACCTACTACTTCGGAAACCTGCGCGCCGAGTCGCAGCTCAACATGATGAGCCCGGCATCGCTCGAACGCCGGCTCGACGTGGACGTGCGCTTCATGTACTACGACGGCGTCCCCGAGCAGGAGCGGGTCAAGAACAACCCGCAGAACTTCCTCTATCAGCAGCTCGTCGTGGTGATGAGCCCGAACGACCTGCAGGGGACGGGGTCGCTCAGCTGGCGCTATCGCGACCCGCAGAAGCGGGACTCCTCGTGGGCCTACGTCCCGGCGCTGCGGCGGGTCCGGGCGGTCAGCCCCGCCAATCGCTCCGACGGCTTCCTCGGGTCGGACATGAGCCAGGACGACGGCCCGTTCTTCGACGGCAAGCCGGAGGACTTCGACTGGAAGCTGAAGGGCGAGGTCGACACGCTCCGTCTCGTCGATCCGATGAACCTCCAGGGGAAGTCGTCGAACAGCTGGCTCCCGAGCGGAGGCTGGCGCGCGGACTGGCCGGACCTGAAGTTCCTCGGCTACATGGATTCTCAGTGGAGGGGCGTGTCCTGGGCGCCCATCGCAGCCGGCCTCGCGAAGCGGCGGTTCTACGTCATCGAGGGGACGCCGCGCGACAAGTATTACCTCTACGGCAAGATCGAGCTCTACCTCGACAAGGTCAGCTTCCAGGGCGCCTGGAACCGTAAGTTCGGCTGGAAGGGCGAGCTCCTCAACGACGAGCAGGTGATGGCCTGGAATCCGCACACCGTCATCCGGCCGGACGGCAAGAAGGACTGGGTGCAGGGAACCAACCAGGCCTTCCAGTGTGCGGAGAGCATCAAGCTCGAGCGTGCGACCGTGGCCGGCATCAAGTCGTCACGCACGGCGAACTTCGACGGACGCCTGGTCTTCGATCCAAAGCTGTTCGACCTCGACGCGCTCTCGCAGTACGGCAAGTAGCGCAAGCCGCGACCTCGCGTTGCGGGCGCTACTCCGGACAGCCTGCGACAGGGATGCAGGTGCAGCTCTGCGTCGGCAGGCGGGTGATCGGCGCGTCCGGCAAGACGGCCGTGAAGCCAATATCGTACAGCGGCCCGTGGCCGCTGAGCGCTATCCCGGCGGCGACGGCGACCGACCCCGAACTCCCATCGTAGGGCTGCGGCGCGGCGGGTGGCGAGCCGAGCGTGTAGGGTCCCGGGTCGGCGTTCCTGGTGAAGCCGGAGCCCGCCAGCGCACAGTGATCGCCGTTCATGTCGGTGAAGCCGGCGGTGGCCCCTGCCGTCGTGAACTCGGCGTTGAGGATGAGCTGGGTGACCAGGAGTTCTTCGGAGTCAAAGGTCGAACCATCGAGGCATTGGCCGGGCGGGCTCTGCGAGTCCATCCAGGTCGTCGAGAGGGCGGGAATCGCCAGACGGTACTGGATTCCGTTTGCGTCGAACGCCTGGTTGCCGACGGTGCGTACGATCTTGCCCTTGATGTCACTCCCGACACCGGTAACTACGCACGGCTTCTTGGGGGGATCGTCAGCCGTCCCGTACTGACAGTCGGGCCCTGGGTCGCTCGAGTCGCCGAACTTGGTGATCTCGTTATCCCCGACCTGAGGGTTCGACGTGTTCACCACGCCGAAGCCACAGCTGTACATATCGAGGCGCGAGCAGACGCCGCCCAGGATGTTTACCTTGAAGGTCGGCAAGGCGAAGCCCGGCGTGTCGCAGCAGGTGGTCCTGATGCAACCGGCCGGGTTCCCCTGCACCTGGCACCCTGGGATCCCCGGGCAGGGCGTGTCCGGGTTCCCGCACGTGACGCAGGCCGTGTGGCTGCAGCTGGGGGCCGGGTCTTCGGCGGCCACCGAAAACACGGTCTTGATCGATCCAGGGGGGAAGGCAAGCGCCTGGCCGTCCGCGACCGCGAACGGGGTCTGGACGCACGTCTCTTGCCCCGGACCACAATGGGCGGGGTCGGCGCACACCGACTCGCCCCCGGAGCAGTTGCAGGGACCGAATCGGTTCTGCTGCGCGCTTTGCTGGCAAAGGTATGGACCCTTCACCGAGAGCAGCAGGTAGGTCCCCGGGATTCCCTGCCCGTCGCGCACCAGGGGTTCGCAGACGACGTTGGTCGGCAGGGTGGTGGTCGTGACCGGTCCACGGAGCGGGCAGGTCTGGCCGGCCGGAAAGGGGGTGCAGACCAGGGTGTCTGTATCCCGGTCCTTCTTCGGCTTACCGCTCGCGGCGGTGGCCACCAGGACGACCTTGGTCTTCCCCGGCTTGTTCTTCTTCTTGCCCTTGAGACTCACGAGAACATCGAGCGTTCCGCCGCATTGCGAACCGCTCAGCGACGGCGGAGCGGGAAGCGGCACACCCTTGGCCTTCGCGGTGAGGCTGGTGAGCGAACCCGGCGTGCAGGGCGCCAGCCCGGCCTGGTTCGGGCACGCCTGCACCTTGAACGTGCAGCTGCCGTTGTGACAGTCGCCGTCCTGGTCGCAGGTGGGATCGCCATCCTGGCACACGAGCTTGTTCGGGGCGCTCGCGGCCTTCGTGCCGGTTGCCTGGAGCACCACGTAGCACTCCGAGGTCGCCGGGCCCTTACCCGGCAGAGTTGTGGCCGAGCCGACCGACGCTGCGCCCACCGCTCCCAACACCAGGGGGAACGCGAGGAGGCAGCGGGTGGTGAGACTGCTGGGCATGCTGGTTCGCATTTTCGTTCCTCCCTCCGTCGCTTACTCCGGACAATCCGGCTGCACGGTGCAGCTACAGCTCAACGCGGGCACGACCACCGCCGCATTTTGGGGGGTTATCGCGACGAAGCCGATGTCACGAATCGGTGAGTTCGGCCCTGAGAACACCTCGCTCACCGCGGCCGCTACGGACCCGGTCGAGCCCTCGTACGCCTGAGGCCGAGCCGGCCCACCCGATTCCGCTCCAGGGACGGTGATGGGGCCGTCGGTCGCCGCGTTGCTGGCGGAGATGAAGCCGGCCCCCGCGCGCTTGCAGCCGTCGCCGTTCAGATCCGTGAAGGAGCCCGTTGCCCCGGACGTCGTCGTATCGGCCTTCAGGATGAGCTGGCTGACCAGCAGCTCGCCGTCGTCGTACGTCGAGCCATTGGCGCACGTGCCTGGCGGGCTCTGGCCGTCCGTCCAGGTCGTCGAGAGCTCCGGCACGGTGTAGCGGAAGTGGATGCCGGGCGCGTCGGTGGCGCCGCCGCCGATCGCCTTCACGATCTTCCCCTTGTAGTCGACGCCCGCCCCGTTGACGCTGCAACCCCCCTGCGCCGCCAGGGTCGGATCGTCGTTCAGGTTCGTGTTGTTGAGGCACTCCGAGGCCGGGTGGCCGTTGTAGCAGCAGTCCGCCCCGGGGTCGCTCGTGTCGCCGTTCTTGGTCACCTTGTTATGGCCGGACTGCGGGTTGGAGGTATTCACCACGCCGCCGCCGCACCCGATCTGGTCCACGCGCGAGCAGAGGCCGCCCAGGATGTTCACGAAGAAGGTCGGGACGATGAAGGCCGGCTGGTCGCAGCATCCCTGCGTGCCGCGGGGGACACAGCCGTTCGGGTTGTCCGCCACCTCGCAGCCGGGGATGCCCGCGCAGGACGCGTTCGGATTGCCGCACGGGATGCAGAGGTTGTGCTCGCACATCGGGGCGGCACCTTCCGTCGCCACCGTGAACGTGGTCTGCGTCCCGGTCGAGAACGGCATCACCTGCCCGTCGGCCGTGACCCACGGAAGTGTCATGCACGCACCCGCGGTCCCGCCGCAGTCGGCGTCGGTGCTGCACAGGCCGAAGCGGTTCGACGCCGAATTGGTGGTGCATCGCTTCTCGCCGGTCGTGCCGTTGAGCCTGTAGGTATTCGGGATCGGCTGGCCGACGACAAGGGGCGGGCAGAGGGTCGTCGTCGTGGTGCTGGTACCGCCGAGCATCGTGGTGGTGGTGACGATCGTGCTGGTGGTGGCGCTGGTCGATGTCGTGCTCGTGCTGGTGCTAGTGGTGGGCACGACGATGGGCGGGAGGGTGCTCGTCGTCGTCGTCGGGCACGGTTCGCTCGCGGGGCGCGGCAAGCACACGAGGGTGTCCTTGTCGATGTCCGTGCTCTTCGCGCCCTGGGCCCGAGCCTTGAGCACGATCACCTGCTTCCCAGGGCGGGTCTTTCCCTTTCCCTTCAGCGAGACGGGGACGTCGGCGAAGTCGCCGCAGGCGGCTCCACTCAGCGTCGTCGGCCGTGGGATGGCGAGCTTCGCAGGGCCTATCTGGAGACTCCGCAGGGCGGACGGCGCCTGGCAGCCGTCCTGGTCGATGCATACCCGTACGCGGAACTTGCAGCTCCCGTTGTGGCAATCGCCGTCCTGGTCGCACTGCGGGTCGCCATCCTTGCACTCGAGACGGTTCGGCCGCGCCGCGAGGGCCGTCCCCTGAGCGTTCAGGACCACGTAGCAGTCCGTTGCTGCGGGTCCGCCGCCCGGCAGCGACGTGGCGCGGCTCGGTGACGCACCGCCGACGGCGACGAACGTCGCCACGAGCAGGCAAGCCGGGGTTCTCCAGCTCGCGTTCCGCGGCGAGCGGATCGCGGGCGCGGCGGCCTCGACGCCGGGGGGAGAGGGAAGGGCACTTTTCATCGAGCGTTCGTCCTCTGATCTCGGTGGATCGTACGTATGACGGAAGGGCGGCTCCCCCGCGATAAATCGGCTCCGATGACCAACGGCACCGCCTGAACCCCGCTACTCCGGACAACCCGGCTCCACGGTGCAGCTGCAGCTCTGCGCAGGCACCACGTCGGCCGGCATGAAGGGTGTGATCGCGACGAACCCGATGTCCCTGATCGGCGAGTTCGGGCCCGAGAACACCTCGCTCACCGCGGCCGCCACCGAACCCTGCGTGCCGTCGTACGACTGCGGGCGCGCGGGCCCTCCGGCCTGCGCTCCCGGCACGGCGATGGGGCCATCGGTTTGCAGATTCGAGGCGGCGATGAAGCCGGCGCCGGCGCGCTTGCAGCCGTCGCCGTTCTGGTCGGTGAAAGAGCCCGACGCCCCTGCCGTCGTCGGCTCGGCCTTGAGGATGAGCTGGCTCACCAGAAGCTCCCCGTCGTCGTACGTCGATCCGGGAGCGCAGGTGCCCGGCGGGCTCTGGCCGTCCGTCCAGGTGGTCGACAGCTCCGGCGTGACGAGCCGGAAGTGGATACCGTCCGCGTCGCGGCTGCCATTCCCGATCGTACGCACGATCTTCCCCTTGTAGTCCTTGCCCGCTCCGTTGGTGTTGCAGCCCCCCTGCGCTGTCAGGCTCGGGTCATCGTTGAGGTTCGTGTTGTTGAGACATTCCGAAGCCGGGTGGCCGTTGTAGCAGCAGTCCGCCCCCGGATCGCTGGTGTCGCCGGTCTTGTTCACGTCGTTGTCGCCCGTCTGCGGGTTGGAGGTGTTCACCACCCCACCGCCGCATGCGATCTGGTCCACGCGCGAGCAGAGGCCGCCCAGGATGTTGACGAAGAAGGTCGGGACGATGAAGCCCGGCTGATCGCAGCACCCCTGCGTGCCCCGGGGCACGCAGCCGTTCGGGTTGTCCGGCACCTCGCATCCGGGGATCCCCGGGCACGACGCATTCGGGTTGCCGCACGGGATGCAGACGCTGTGTTCACAGGTTGGGAAGGTCCCGGGCGCCGTCACGGTGAAGGTCGTCTGCGTCCCGGTGGAGAACGGCATCACCTGTCCGTCGGCCGTGACCCACGGCAGGGACATGCAGGCGCCGGCGGTGTTGCCGCAGCCTGCGTCGGAGATGCAGCTGGCGAAGCGGTTCGCCGCCGAGTTGGTCGTGCACCGCTTCTCGCCGGTGGCGCCGCGCAGCACGTAGGTGTTCGGGATCGGCTGTCCGACGACGATCGGTGCGCAGAGCGGCACGGTCGTCGTCGTGGTGCTGCTGGTGCTGGTGGTGCTCGTGGTGTTCGTGGTGCTGGTCGTTGTGGTGGTGGTCGTCGTCACGGTGGTGGTCGTGGGGACGGTCGTGGTTGTCGTCGCGACGGTGGTCGTGGTGGTTGCAACCGTCGTAGTCGTCGTCGCGACGGTGGTGGTGGTAGCGGTCGTGGGCACGATGAAAGCGGCGCCCTCCATGCCGAAGGGGAGGGCGTGGATGTCGCAGTAGAACGGGTAGGTTCCGGGCGTCGTCAGTGTGAAGGACGCGCTGGTACCGGTGCCCGTGGGTGTGATCGGACTCAACGGGTCCGGTACCTTCGCCCCGTTGACGACCTCGCCGCCGACCAGCGGGTGGAACTGGAAGCTGCCGCTGAAGGTCACCCGCGTGCCGGCGCTGGCCACGAAGCACTTGGGCGAGTACGCGAAGGTGGGCGCCCCGCTGAACGTGACCGTCACGGGCTGCCCGGTCAGGTCCGTCGCGGTCGCCGGGTCGCAGCCGTTCACCAACGTGATGGTCGTGGTTGTCGTGGTCGTCGTCGTCGCGACGGTCGTGGAGGTGGTTGGAACCGTCGTGGTCGTGGTCGCGACGGTCGTGGTGGTCGTTGCGACCGTCGTGGTCGTGGTCGCGACAGTGGTGGTGGTGGTGGTCGTGGGCGCGGTCGTGGTCGTCGTCGCAACGGTCGTCGTGGTCGTGGGGCGCGTGGTGGTCGTCGTGGCGACGGTTGTGGTGGTCGTCGGAAGGGTCGTTGTCGTCGTGGTCGGCACCGTGGTCGTCGTGGTGGTGGGTCCGCAGGGCCTGTTCCGCGGCCGAGGCACACAGACGAGCATGACCTCGTCCGAGTCGACCGTCGGTGTGGCGTTACGGGCCCAGGCGATCACCCGCAGCTGCTGCCGCCCGGGCCGATCGGGTCCGAACGGGCCGCGGTGAGCGGCGACGGCGACGGAGTACGACTCTCCGCAGGTCGATTTCGTGAGGTCCAGCCCGTCCGCGAGCCCGGAGAAGCGCGGCGGCACGACCTTGAGGCGCGCGAGGCCGTCACGCGGCGGCCGGCACACCGGAATATCGGGGTCGCTCTGGTTCACGCAGAGGCGGATCTTGAACTCACAGAAGCCGTTGCCGCACACCCCGTCCTGGTCGCACGCGTCCCCGTCGACGCACTCCACCCGCGGCGGATGCGAGTTGGGGATCGCCGTGATGCCGTCGAACTCCGCATAGCAATCGGCTTTGGCCCCGGCGCCGCCCGCCACGCGAGCGTGGGCGATCTGCGGGAAGCCCGCGGCGGCGGCCAGTGCGACCGCTGCCAGTGAACGTGCTAGCTTTGTCCCATGCCAGCTGCGACTTCGCATCGCGATCCCGCGGCGGATATCCGCCGAGCCGGCCGTGGGTTAACAGGGATAGCTTGACGGGGTCAACCTGGAGGCGACGCGAATGCCATGACGCGCCGCGCCTCGAACATGCGCTCTGCCATACCCCGGGGGGTACGGCACGCGGGCTCATCGGCGAGCGGGGCGACGCGGGGTTGGTTTCGACTTCGCGGGCGCGGAAGCGCCGGTCCCCTTGGCGAGTCGATAGAGCTTGAACGGGCCGTTCAGGGCGATCGGGATGGGGACGCCGGGGCCGGCGGCCACGTAGCCCGTGAATTGCTTCCCCTCGAGGACGGCGTCGCTCTTGCTGCGTACCACGTAGATGCTCTTCCGCTCCATGACCTGGGCGACGTTCTCGCCGGGCGCAATCGGCTGGGGACGATACTTCTCGACGACCTCCAGGGCGAAGAGGCTGCCCTTGAGCGCCTCGTCGATGCCCGGATCGGCGGCCGCCGGGAAGGCCTCTGCGTACTTCTCGGGCGAGGCGAGCGTGAACTCCACCCTGTCGTACACGACGTCGTTGGCGTGCAGGTCCTTGTTCGTGGCGGGAGGGAGCTTCGACCATTGCGTGCGTAGCAGGGCGATGTCATCCGGGGTCGGCTCCCACGCCTTGGGCTGCTTGTTCCCGGCCTTGTACGGCTCGGCGATCGACTTGGGCAGCTGCACGTCCAGCAGGTGGAGCGCGACGTCGCGGTCGCTCTTTTGCGACACCGTGAGGAGCTCGGGAGCGAGGGCGCGCGACTTGCCGCCGGGGAACTCGGCCTGCGCGTAGAGGAACCAGGCGCCCGCGAGGCTCACGGGCACCTTGCCCTCGACTCGCGTTGCCTGCGCGAAATCGGAGGGGGTGGCGGTGGCGGCGCCGGCGATCAGGCACGACGCCGTGGCGAGACGGGCGATCACAGAGGTGGCGCTTCTCATCGATGGCCGCTTCTCCTTTCGGCCGACCACATAGCAAGGAGCGGGCGCCCCCGCGAGGGACGCCCGCTCCGCTGGCAAGCGAACAGTGCGCTCCTGCGCGCCTACTCCGGACAGTCGGGCTGCACGGTGCAGCTGCAGCTCAGCGCCGGCACCACGACGGCCGCCTGGTTGGGCGTGATGGCGACGAAGCCGATGTCCCTGATGGGAGAATTCGGGCCCGAGAAGACCTCGCTGACCGCCGCCGTCACCGAGCCCGACGAGCCGTTGTACGGCTGCGGCCGCGCAGGGCCCCCACCCTCCGCTCCCGGCACAGTGATGGGGCCATCGGTTTGTGTGTTCGTGGCAGAGATGAAGCCTGCGCCGGCGCGTTTACACCCGTCGCCGTTCTGATCCGTGAACGAACCCGTCGCCCCGGAGGTCGTGGTGTCGGCCTTCAGGATGAGCTGGCTGACCAGCAGCTCGCCGTCGTCGTACGTCGAACCATTGGCGCAGGTACCGGGCGGGCTCTGCCCGTCCGTCCAGGTCGTCGACAGCTCCGGCACGGTGTAGCGGAAGTGGATGCCGTCCGCGTCGGCGGCGCCGCCCCCGATCGTTTTCACGATCTTGCCCGCGTAATCGCCGCCGGCGCCCGTGCCTTGGGCAGTCGTGCACGGCTTCGCGGCCGGATCGTCATTCATGTTCACGCCGCCCAGGCACTCCGAGCCCGGGTGGCCGTTGTAGCAGCAGTCCGCCCCCGGATCGCTCGTGTCGCCGTTCTTGGTGACCTTGTTGTGCCCGGTCTGCGGCTGGGAGGTGTTCACGATCCCGCCGCCGCACCCGATCTGGTCCACGCGCGAGCAGAGGCCGCCCAGGATGTTCACGAAGAAGGTCGGGACGACGAAGGCCGGCTGGTCGCAGCACCCCTGCGTGCCGCGCGGGACACAGCCGTTCGGGTTGCCGGCGACCGCGCATCCGGGGATGCCCGCGCACGCCGCGTTCGGGTTCCCGCACGGGATGCAGAGGTTGTGCTCGCAGGTCGGGAAGCTGCCTGCCGTGGCCACCGTGAAGGTCACCTGTGTCCCGGTCGAGAACGGCATGACCTGCCCGTCGGCCGTCACCCACGGAAGGTTCATGCAGGCGCCCGCCGTGCCGCCGCAGTCGGCGTCGGTGGTGCACGTCTTGAAGCGGGTCACGACGGAGCAGCACCCCGGACAGGTGGCCCCGGGGCAACCTGTGGTTGCGTTCATGTCGTCCGTCGAGCAGCCCAGGCCGTTGCGCGATCCACCGTTACACTCATTCGACGAGTTGGTCGTGCACCGCTTCTCGCCGGTGGTGCCGTTGATCCTGTAGGTGTGCGGGATCGCCTGCCCGACCACGATCGGTGTGCAGGTTCCGCCGATGCTTGTCGTCGTGGAGCTGGTCGTGGTCGTCGTCGTCGAGCCGCCGGACGGGCACGGATAGACGAGCTGGTTGCCCGCCTCGACCTGGGCCAGGACGTTCGCCCCGAGGGCGGTGCGGTTGGAGGCCGACAGGCAGGACTGCGTGCAGATGGCCTTGGTGGTCAGCTTGGTCATGGCCGCGTTGTACTTCTGCAACGCCGCCTTGCCCTTCGCCGGGTCGTTCTCCTCGCACACGTTCTCGTCGAAATCCTTGGCGCCGAAGTCCGAGTCGGCCAGCTTGATGTGGCACTTGATCGCTGCGGCGGCGAGCTTGCCGAGCTCCGAGCCGACCGTGTCGGCGCACTTGAGCTTGTCCTTCGCATCCAGCGCTGCCGTGTCGATCGTGCCGGCGTCATCGCCCCCCGCGCCCGCCGGGTCGATGTTCGTCGTGCCGTCGCAGTAGACGGCGCCCGCCTGCGCGTCGAGCGAGAGCGCGTTCGACTTGCTCGCGAAGAGCGTCGACTCCTCCGCCGCCGCCAGCGACAGCTGCGTGGAGGTGCAGATCGGCGCCACCTTGGCGATCGCCGCGTCGAGCTTCTCCTTGGCCGACTTGTGCTTCACCGCATCGAAGGTCTCGCACGACTCGTCATCGCGGGCGGGGTCGGCCTTCAGGGTCAAGTCCGCCATCTTCTTGTGGCACTTGATCACGGCCCGGATGGCCGTCCCGAAGGCCTTGCTGAGCGCGTCGCCGCACTTCAGGGTGGCGGCGACGCCGCCCGACGGGTCGTCCTTGGTCTGCGGGACGCAGCCCGTGTCGTCGCTCGCACACGACACGCCTGAGCCTCCGTCGCTGCAGTCGAAATGCTGGCCGGCGGTCGGGGGCGCAGCGACTGCCGCACCTGCGGCCACCAGGAAGAATCCTCCGATGACAAATCCCAGAAGTCGTTTCATGCGCCCTCCTCCGTTGGCCTGTGTGAGCGCGAAATGCGCCGCAGATCGCCCCACCGGGTGGAGCGCCTGCCGCTTACCTCTGCGGCGTTTTCGCTGTCAATAGGGAATTTGTCGTTTTTGCTCGCTTGCGCACCGTGACGCGGCGTGACGAGCCGGGTGCCGTTCGATATGCCTGGTTTCCTGGCGTCGGTCTGCCCACTTTCGCCGGGGGTAACTCCCCAGAACGACGGAGTCGGCGCTGCCTGAGCCGCCAGGTCATCCGCGTAAAATCCCCGATGGCCCAACCTGTTCGGGCGCCGCCGTGTGTCGACGGCCGCACGTTGGAGTGGTCCTTGGTGGCGGCGACACGGCTGGCATCGCCGTTGCATCGGGTGGCGCGGCGGTGCAGGCAGGTGAAGTGCTGGCCTAGCCAGATTTCTGTGGCGGCCGAGCCGTAGCCCGCCCCGTGCTCGGCGGCGCGCGTCTTCGCCCCCCTCCGCGTGGGCGACCCCCGCGGGCACGCCGGCAGCTGGCTCCCACGGAGGCACACGTCCCCCCGGGGCTCGAACCGCGCGCCTTGACCTTGCCCGGGGGGCGGGCGAATACTACGCGGCCAGGGAGGTTACCGTGGCAACCGCGCGGGACCGGCAGCCAGCATGCGGATTCTGTGAGGGGACCGGTCTCTGGCCGGATCCCGAGGGCGACGCACCGCCGGACCCGTGCCCGCTCTGCGAAGGCAGCGGCGTCACCCCCCAAGAGATTCGCGCGGCGGACGACGCTCCATCGGGTGACCCCCCAACCCTCACGCGCCTGCTCTCGCTGCTCGGGCGGTTGACGCAGCCCGAGCGGCAGCGCCTGTACGAAGAGCTGCACGCCCGGTACGACTGCCGCATCTACCGCTGAGCCCGCGCCTCGGGACCCTCTCCCGCCAGCCGGAACACGCGCTGCTTCCCGTGCAGGCTCCGCGTCTTGACGAAGCTCGCCGTGCGCGTCGCGCCGGCGAGGCGAACCTCGACGGCCAACGTGAGGTCCCGGTTGCCGGTATCGAGCGCGCGCACGTCGGCGCCCCTGCCGCGCGCCGTGAGCCGCATGCGGCCGCCGCCGAGGTCGCGGAGCTTCACGAAGGCCCTGCCGCCGCTGGTGTCGACGCGGCCCGCGAAACCCTGCCGCGCGGCCTTCATCGGGACCGAGCGGGAGAAGATCGCCATCCGCTCGCCGCCGGGCGTGGCGACGGAGAGCGCGACGCCGGCGCCCACGTCGAGCGGGCCCGGGGGTGACGACAGGACACCGGCGGCGGCGAAGGCGCCGCCGCCGCGGCGCGGAAAGGCCAGGCGCGCGTGGCTCAGCGCGAGCCTGCCGGCGAACACCACCTGATCGCCCGTGCCGACCCGGGTCTCGAGCGTCAGCGTCTTCTGGAACGCCGTGAGCTCGTTCAGCTGCTGCGGGGTCAGGATGCTCGTGACGCCGTGCCGGTCGTCCAGGTTGCGCCCGCGGCCGAAGACGAGGCAGTCGTCCAGGGTCGAGTCGCACGGACGGACGACGTCGAGCAGGAAGGGTGCGCTGCCGTCGTGCAGGTAGGGCGCGGTGCTCCAGACGTCGTTCAGCACCGGCGTGACGTAGTCGCGGAGAATGCGGCGGGGGCCGGGAATCGGCACGTTGGCGTTCGGGAAGCTCCCGGTCTTCTGCGCGATGATGTTCGGGTCGGTCCCATCGAAGACGTTGGCCGTGCCGACGTTGTTCCGCAGGAACGGGTTGTTCTGGTCGGCACCCGCCGGCGACGCCGGATCGAAGCCCTCCTCGGCCGTGCGCGGGCGCTTGTCCGTGAAGAACTGCCGGTCGCCGGTCACCGGCCCGCTGTCGTGGCAGCGCGCGCACTGCGTCTGCGGATCGTTGAACAGCAGCCGCCCGCCTTCCATCGCCGCGTCGGGCCGGTTCGGGTTCTTCACGAACTCCGCGAGCGAGTATACGAAGTCGGCCAGATGCGTCAGCCGGATGCCGGCGGGCAGGTTGCGGTTCGGAGCGCCCAGGTCATCGTTCACGTCGACCGGGTCGGACGAGGTCGCGGGATTCCGCTGGACGAGCGCGCCGAGGCAGCCGTGGGCGCCGACCTCGGGGTCGGCGCTGAAGGTGTTGACGTCTTCCCGGCCGTCGCAGTCCCCGGCGCCCATGAGCGTGCGCAGGGTGTGCTCGAAGTCCTCCACCTCGTCGCGGTCGCCGTTCCAGTGGATGGTGAGCATCGGGTTGAAGTAGCGGTCGCGATCCGCCGCCGGGATGTTCGGCGGCACCAGGTCCGCCCGCATCCGGCAGAGGTTGCCGTCGCCGCAGGCGGCGTCGAAGAAGCACTCGGTACCCGGGGTGTTGGTGCAGTGTCCGGGCGCGAACCCCGCACGGCCGCGCAGGTCCATGGTGTTCCGGAGCGACGACCCGAGCTGCGAGAAGTCCCAGGTGCGGCCGTCCTGGCCGCCGAAGTCCGCGTGGCAGGTGGAGCAGGTGACATAAGACGCGTCGCGCGACGTGCTCACGACGCTTCCCGGGACGCGGCCGGTGAGGCGCGCATCGTCGAAGAGCGGGGCCGCTTGCCCGAGGCCGATTCCGTTCGGCACGCTCGAGTCGCGCGCCGCCGTGTTGAAGAGCGTCTTCCCGTCGAGGATGGCGGGGAAGATCGGGTCGCAGACCGCCACGGCCGTCCCGCCGAAGTCGATCGTGTCGTTGGCGACGCAGCTCGGGTCGTCTGCCTGGCGCTTGACGCTCAGCACCGGATCGGCGAGCAGCAGCGGCACGCAGTCGGAGCCCGGCGCGCAGTCGTTGCTGGTCGCGCAGGGCCGGGCCGCGTCGGCGCTGCACCGCAGGTTGGCGGGTGTCCCGGAGGTGGGCTCCGCCGGCTCGGCCGAGGCCGCCACCACCACGTTGCGCGCCAGGTAGTTCGCGACGTACGCCGCCTGCCCGCCGGGCGCCAGGCGCACGGCAAAGGGCGCGGTGCCGATGCCGTCAGGCACCGCGCGCATCCGCGACGTCCCGCTCGCCATGTACGTCGCGGTGTCGAAGTCGAGGCCCGTGTTCACCACCTTGTACCGCTTCGCGGGATCGGGCTCGCTCGCGTCGAAGCGCACCGGGTTGTAGCCGTGGATGGTGGTGAGCTGCGCCTGGGGCGCGATCCGGAACGGCGCCTCGTCGGTGATCGCGAGGGGCGCGTCGGCGAGGCACGGCTGCGTCGGGTCGGCCCCGCCCGGCCCGTTCGACGACGGCTCGCCGAAGAGCGTGGTGACGTCCCCGCCCTGCCCCTTCCGCGTGTTGAAGATGTGGAAGCTGTTGGACATCTGGTCGACGACGAAGGCGACCGTCCCGTCGGTGGAGAACTCGATGTCGGTCGCGTTGTTCGCCCCGTCGACGTCGAGCTTGCCGACGACGTGACCGTCGCCGCCGTCGAGCTGGTAGATGCCGAAGCGCGTGATGTCGTGGAGGGACGGCTGATAGATGTTGCGCATGGCGGCGGCGTCCGGGAAGGGCACCGGCTTGCGGTGCTTCCTTCGCCGGGGCGGTGCGGGCTCGGGGAACGGGCTGTAGGTGAGGAGCGGGAAGAGCTCGGCGCCCGGCTGCCCCTTGAAGCCCGGGAACCGCTCGAAGAGACCCTTGCTGACGTTGTTCTCCTGCGTCCCGCCCACCCAGATCTGCCCGGCGAGCGGGCCGGCGGGGACGATCGCGATCGCCGAGAGCAGGTTGAGCGGGCCCTGGCCGGAGCTCTCGGTCTCGCACGTCGTGGTGTCGGCCGGGATCGCGAACACCGTCACCGCCCTCTTCCCCGCCACGTCGACGACGCTCACGTGCGCCTCGGTGCCCGGCTCCTGGGTGAGGAAGTGCGTGACGTACGCCTTGCCGGCGTCGCTGACCGCGATGGCGCGCGCGTTCGGCCACGCGAGCTGGACGCGTGCGAGCACGGTGAGCCCGAGGTCGAGCAGGACGAGCTCGCTGGTTCCCTGGCACGTGACGAGGACGCCGTCGCCGCCCGGGGTGGCGGCGACGCCGTAGGGGTTGCAGCCGAAGCCGAGGTCCGTCTGGAGCCGGGTGCCGAGGTCGGCCTGGTCGAGCCGCGACACCGTGTCGCCGTTCTGATCGGCCGTGAAGACATACCCCGCGGCAAGCGCCAGCGTGCGCGGGTACTTCCCCACCGCCGCCTCGTGCGTGAGCGTCCCCGCGTGGCTCGCGTCGAACTCGAGCCGCCCGACGGTGTCCGAGTCGGGGTTCACGACGAAGACGTGGCCGTCGGGGGCGACGGCGAGCGGGCTCGACCGCGTCGGCGCTGCCGCCGCCACGCTGGCCACCGCAACGGCGGCCGCGATGATCCAGGCGGCGCTCCGCGACACGCTCGATTCTACCCGCCGCCGGACGGATGATGCGAGCGCGGGCTCACGCTTCGAGCCGGAAGCGGATCGGCACGGTGACGCGGCTCTCCACCGGCACGCCGTCGCGGTGCGCAGGGATGAAGCGCCAGCGTTCGCGCACCGTGGTGAGGGCCGACTCGTCGAGCGCGGGATAGCCGGAGGACCTGGCGACCCGGACCTCGGCGGCGTGGCCGTCGGGCGCCACGACCACCTCGAGGAGCACGACGCCTTCCATGCCGAGGCGGCGAGCGACCAGCGGATAGGGCGGCAACGGATTCGCGCCGTACGCGGCGCCCGTGCCTCCCGCGCCGTCGCCGCCGCCCCCTGCTCCGCCAGCGTCGCCGGCGCCGTTGCCGGGCACGACACCTTGCCCGCGGCTCGATGCCGAGCCTTCGCCGGTGGCCGTCCGACTCGGCTCCCTGCGGCGCGCCGGTCGGCGACGCGGGGTCGGGGTGGGAAGAGGAGCGGCGTCGAAAGCCGCGGGAGTCTCGGCCGGGCCCGGCGCCGCCGCGTCGCCGGAGCTCCCCGTGCCAGCGATCAGCGAGACCGAAAACGCGACGAGCGGGGGCCGCGAGGGCCCCGACGCCACGCGCGCGACGAGCAGGATCGCGAGACCGTGGACCAGGGCCGAGGCGGCGAGCGCCGCCCGCAGGCCGCCTTGACCGGAAGGGTCGGGCTCGCTGCCCGCCACGATCACTTCTTGCGAGGCGTCAGGTCCAGATCGGGCGGCGGCGTCTCCGGCAGCTTCCATCGGATGTACGGCTTGTCCCGCAGCTCGTGATACGCGTTGGCGGCCTCGATCGCCTGGTGGAAGAGGGGCTCGAACGCCGGGAAGTCCTCGCGGGCGAGCGCGTCCTCGATCGGCTTCCACTTCTCGGCAAGGAACTGGTTCAGGTTGTCCTCGTACTTCGGACGAGTGAAGGCCGCGAGCTCCATCAGCCCGCGCACCTCCTTCAGCTGGAACTTGGCGAGCGGCCAGTTGCCGGCCTTCGCGGCGTAGTAGAGCTTCCAGGTCCGCGCGCCGATCTCGGGCATCAGGCGGCCGAGGCCCGGCTGGACGACCGCGACGTCCTCGAGCGTCATCTCGCGGTGGCCGGACCAGACCGTGACGTCCTTCAAGCTCTTCTCGTCGGGCATGCGCGCTCGTCCTCCGCGGCGATGCCATAGTCGAAAGGCGCCGGCACACGCAAGCCGAGCGCCGCGCCGGCAACGAGCAGGAGCGCCCCCGCCTGCGGCAGCGTGAGCCACCCGGCCACGAGTGCATCCGTGGCGCCCGGGTCCCGGAGTATCTCGAGCGCGAAGCGCACGAGGCCGAGACCGATGCAGGCGCGACGCGCGACCGTGCCGGGGGCCGCCCGCGACGGCGAGAGGAGGAGCAGGAGCCCGAGGTCGCTCGCCGCGGAGTAGAGCTGGAGCGGGTGGCGAGCGGGCGGCCCGAGATCGGGAAACACGACGGCCCACGGGACGGCGCTCGGACGCCCGTAGCAGCACCCGGCGAGGAAGCAGCCGATGCGCCCGATGGCGAGCGCCAGGATGCCGGCGGGGGCGAGTGCGTCGAGCAGCTCGCGCGCCGGCCGGCGTGTGAGACGAGCCGTAACCCACACCGCGCCCAGCCCTGTCGCCACGCCGCCCGTCGACGCGAGACCACCGCTCCAGAATCGACCCTCGCCGCCGTGCATCGCCCGGAAGAGCCAGTGCGCGCCGGCGAGCGCCGCGACGGCCGTCGCCGCGGCGGCCGCGAGCGCGGGCGTCGGATTGCGCGCCCGCCGAAGCGCGAGCGCGAAGCCCGCCGCCACACCGAGGGCGACGGCGAGCGCGTGGCTCGAAACGGCGACCCGTGCGCCGGCGAGCGTGAACGCGAGCTCGGGATGCACGCGGATCTCTTCCAGCAAGCGCCGGGCCGCGACCGACGCGTTACCGGCCGCCCGCCGGGCGGCAGCGCACGTAACGTCACGCAGCGAACTGTTTCGCGCGCCCCGTCGCCGGTCGCACCGTGGAATCGATTGCCGGCTTCTATCGAAAGGTGACGGTTCCGCCGCCCCTCAGCGGCTGGCCGCCAGTTCACCGACGCGACCGAACGGTGCTAGTCTCACGGCCTGGGCAAGGTCGAGGCCATCGAGAAGCAGATCGAGTCGCTCGCCCCGGACGAACTGGCTGCCTTCCGTCGATGGTTCCACGACTTCGACGCCGAGGTGTGGGACCGCCAGCTTGAGGCCGACGCGCGTGGCGGCAAGCTCGACGCACTCGCCGATGAAGCTCTGCAAGCTTACAAGTCCGGCAAGTGCACTGAGATTTGAAGCACTTCGCGACTCCCCGATTCTGGGCGTGCTATCGCTCGCTCTCCCTGCAGTTCAGCGCTTGGCCGATGGAAGTATGCTCTCCTGAAGGCCGAACCACACCATCTTTCTCTCCACCTCAAGAGGATCGGGGCCACACCATGCGCGACGCGGTGGTCCCGCGCGGCCGTGAAGGCGGCGCGTGAAACGTCGGGCAACGACCCGTCTCGGCCGAAAAACCCTGCGCCGGATCGAGTGCCGGCATCGATTGACGGTCGAGTCCGCGCGGGCGTAGAGCGCTGGGGCGATGGTGATCGTCGTTGTCGCGATCGTTGGCGCCCTGCTTCTTGCCGCCGATCCGGGGCGCGCGGCAACTACGGTCCTCGTGATGACCGGCGACGCCGCCGTCGGCGGCGAGCGGCTCGACTCGATCTCCGCTCCGAGCGCCAGCCGCGACACGGCAACCTTCCTCGGCGGGACGAGCGCGGTGCTCGCGACCAGCGGCGGCGTGTCGACGGTCGTCGCCAGGACGGGGGACCCGCTTCCCGCGCCGCTCGACGGCACCTTCAACCAGCTCTCGAGCCGCGTGGTGATCAACGACGACGGCGCGATCGCCTTCAGCGCGACCTTGAACTCGCGGCTCGTGAGCGAAGGGCTCTTCCTGCGCGAGCGCGAGGGTCTCGTGCCGGTCACCGACGGGACCGCGCTCCTCGATGGCGCCCTTACGGACCTCAACCGCGAGGGCGATCTGCTCTACACGACCGGCCGCACCGCGATCTCGCTCTGGAGCCGCTCGACACGGAAGGCGGTGCGGCTCGTCACCCGTGGCGATCCGGCACCCGGGGGCGGGAGCTTCGAGTTCCTCGGCAGCCGTCCCGTGCTGAATGACAGCGGCGTCGTGGCGTTCGTCGCCATCGTGAGGGTCCCAGCGGGCCGCAGGAGCAACGAGACCACGGGCGTCTTCACCGTCGACGGCTCGCGGCGGGTGTCGGCGCTGCTGCCGGCTCAGCCGGTCACCCGCACGGTTTCACGTGCCTTCCTTCGCCGGGCGGTGGCGATCAACGGGGCCGGCGCGGTCGCCTTCACCGGGGTGTTCGGCTCTGTCGAGGGGGCGTTCCTCTTCAGCCCCGCGGGGTCCCTCACTCCGGTCGCCCGCGCGGGAGACCTGATCGGAGGCGAGCGGCTGGCGGGCTTCGATCCCGAGTACGTGGGCGTCGACTCGAGCGGCCGGGTGGCGTTCGAGGGGATCTTCGACGGCGGGCCGCGGCTGGTGATCGCGGCCGGCGGCTCGCTCGCCGCGGTCAGCGGCCCGCTGCAGGACGCTCGCGCCTTCGCGCCTCGGCTCACAGACAGCGGCCGCATCGCCTGGGTCCGGGACGGCCGGGTCGAGAGCTACGATGGAGAGAGCGCCCACCCGGTCGTCGCCCCTGATGCCACCCCCGTCGGTCCGAGCGTCTCGGTCTCCTCACCGAGCATCAATGACGGCGGCGTCGTGGCCTTCGCGGCGCGACAGGACGGGCTCTACGTACGGAGCCGCGGCACGCTCGCACGGGTGGCCGCGATCGGTGACGCGGTCGGCGGGGTGACGATCGCGACCATCGACACCCAGGTGGTGCGCGGCGGCACCGTCGCCTTCTTCGCGAGAAGCGCCGCCGGCGATCCCCTGCTCGCCGTCGGGCGCGGCGGCAGAGCCCTGGTCAAGGTTGTCGCACAGGGTGACCCGAGCCCGATCGGCGGGACGTTCGACTTCCGGGAGGAGTTCCTCGACGCCAGAGCTGGACACGTCTTCTTCGTCTCGTCAGTAACCGGAGGCAGCGCGGAGGAGGCGCTCTTCGAGGCCGACGTCGGCCGGCACAGGGTGCGCGCCCTCGTGAAGCGTGGCGACGCCGTGCGGGGACACGGTCGAATCACGTCCTTCGACCAGGTGTCGGCCACGCCGAGAGGCCCTGCGTTCCTCGCGGGGCTCGACAATGGGACGAGCGTCGTCTTTCTCTGGCGGCGAAGCGGCCCTGTGCCCGTCGTCACCGCGGGCCATCCGGTACAGGGCACGGACGGCCGGAGCCTGGTCGGGGTCGGCGGGTTCGTGATGCATGGCGACTCGCTCCTGCTCGACGGCTCGCTGTCCGCCGTCGACGGCCCAGCCGGCCTCTTTCTCTGGAGGGCCGGCCGCCTCTCGAAGGTCTTCCTCGACGGCGAGCTGGTGCCCGGCTCGGGCCCGGTCATAGATTCGCAGCCGATCGCCCTCGGCCGCGGAGGTGCGTTGTTCCTCGGCTCCTTTTCTCCGCCGCCGGACGCGATCGAACGGCTCGGCATCTTCCAGCGGCGCGGACGCTCGACCCAGCGCTTCATCGGCGCCGGCGACGCGGTGCTCGGGGCCACGATCACGGACATCGAACGTCCCGCGGCGGCCGACGGCTCGCTGATCGTGGCCGTCGAGCTCGATCCGCCGGCTCCTGCCCGCGCCGCGCTCCTGCGCGTCGGACGATAGACGCCGCGCTACTTCTTCGCGGCCGCCGCGGCGGCCTGCGCCTGCTTCATCGCCGCCGTCTGCGGAATGCCGGGCACCGAGAGGTGCTCGCCGAACGCGGCGTCGAAGTTGCGCGCGATCTCCTCCGCCGTCATGCCGCCCTCTTTGTACATGGCAGCGAGCGGCTTCGGCGTCTGGAAGAGCGTGTAGGCGTAGCCGCGGCGGCCGAAGACCTGGCCGTTGACGTGCGCCGCCCGGTCCGAGGCGAGGAAGGCGATGAGCGGGCCGTTCAGCTCGGGGTTCATCTCGGGCGGGACGGGCCGCCCCTCCATGCCGGGGATCGTCCCGACCATCCGGGTCATGCCGGCCGGGGCCAGCGCGTTGGCGGTGATGCTGTACTTGCCCTCGGCGTTGCCCTTCATGAACTCGACGGCGATCACGAAGGTGAGGCCCATGAGCCCGGCCTTGGCCGCGCCGTAGTTCGACTGCCCGAAGTTGCCGCGCAGCCCGGCGCTCGAGACGATGTTGATGATGCGCCCGAACTTCTGCTCCTTCATCACGGGCAGCGCGTGGCGGCAGCAGTTCCAGCCGCCCTTCAGGTGCACGGCGATGACCGCGTCGAACTCCTCCTCGCTCATGTTGACGATCGCCCGGTCGCGGATGATCCCGGCGTTGTTCACGAGGATGTCGCAGCGTCCCCAGGTGTCGAGGGCGGTCTTGATGATGTTGCCCGCGGCCATGAAGTCCGCGACGGAGTCGTAGCTCGGCACGGCCTCGCTGCCGAGCGCGGCGATCTCCTTGCACACGCCAGCCGCCGGGTCCGCGTCCGTGCCGCGCCCGCCGAGGTCGCAGCCGACGTCGTTGACGACGACCCTCGCGCCCTCGCGCGCCAGGGCGAGGGCGATGCCGCGGCCGATGCCCCGGCCCGATCCGGTGACCACGCCCACTTTGCCCGCGAGCAGCGTGCCCATCGCATTGTCCTCCGAGCCGCGGCGCTAACACGGCCCGCTCGAGAGTGTCAATTGAAGGGGCGGGCCGCGCGTCGCGTTTTCGCCGCGCCGGGCGGTCTGGTAAAAACGGCGGCGGTGGACCGGATCATCTTCCTGATCGGCGCGCCGCGCTCGGGGACGACGCTGCTGGCGCGGATGCTCGGTGCGCACTCGATGATCTACGGCCGTGCCGAGCCGCACCTGATCACCCCCATCGCGCATCTCGGCTACTACGCGAACGTGCAGAAGGCGCCCTACGATCCGTTCAACGCCGAGCAGGCGATCCGCGAGTTCGTCACCGACCTGCCGCGCGGCGAGGCCGACTACCTGGACGCACTCCGGGCCTACACCGACACGATGTACGAGCGCATGCTCTCGACGGCTCCCGGCAAGCGGTTCTTCCTCGACAAGACCCCGGCGTACGCCCTCGTGCTCCCCTTTCTCGTCAAGCTCTACCCCGACGCCAAGTACATCGTGCTGACGCGCCATCCGCTCGCGGTGCTCAGCTCCTGGGTGGAGTCGTTCTTCGACGGCGACTACCAGGTGGCGCTCAACCACAACCCGCTCCTCGCCCGCTACGTGCCCGCGCTGGCGCGCATCCTGCGCGAGCGGCCGGTCCCCTTCGTCCACGTGCGGTACGAGGAGCTCGTGCGCGAGCCCGAGGCGAACTTCCGCCGCATCTGCGACCACCTCGGCATCCCCTTCGAGGCCGCGGCCATCGAGTACGGCGAGCAGGGCGACGCTCCCAAAGGGCTCGGCGACCCGACCGGCGTGGCCCAGCACAACCGGCCCGTCACCTCCTCGATCAGCAAGTGGGCAGCCGAGATCGCGGCCCAGCCGGAACTCCTGGCACTCGTCGGCCGACTCATCGAAGAGCTCGACCCGGCCGACCTCGAGACCCTCGGCTACCCGCGCGAGAAGATCGTGGCGCAGCTCGAGGCGGCGCGCGGCGCGCCGGTGCCGGTCAAGCGCGAGGCGCCGATGCGCTACGCCCTCGAGCGGAAGGTCCTCGTGGCGCTCCGGCGGAACATCCACCACAACACACTCGGCCGCGTGCTGAAGCGCGTCCGCTTCGCGCTCGACGTAGTTCTGCGGGAGTAGTAGTCGTCCGGGACATGGCGCGACTCGAACCGGTCCCGGACGCCTCGCTCACCCTCGGCACGCGCTTCTGGTTCTGGATCATCCGGCGCGTCTTCGGCCGCGTGCTGACGCCGTACCGCATCCTCGCGCACGCTCCGCGCCTGGTCGGGGGTTCGACGCTCGCGAACGCGCTCTTCGGCCTCGGCCGCTGGGAGATCGGCCCGGAGCTGCGCACGCTGATCCACCTGCGGGTGGCCTCGCTCGTCGGCTGCGTCTTCTGAACGGACATCAATACTGCCGTCGGCAGGAAACGAGGCATCAGCGACGACAAGCTTCAAGCCGTGGCCGACTATGCGCGCCACCCGGGCTACACCGAGCGCGAGCGCGTGGCGCTCGCCTACGCGGAGATGGTGACGATCTCGCCGAACGACGTCACCGACGAGCAGTTCGCGGACCTCCGTCGCCACTTCACGCCGCGCGAGATCGTCGAGATCACGGCACAGGCCGCCTTCGAGAACTTCCGCGCGCGACTGAACCGCTCGCTCCGCATCGAGGACGACGGCTTCGCGGCGCTGCCAGTCGAGAAGCTGCCGAAGGCGTTGTGATGCAGGAGGAGACGATTCCCGTTCCCGGAACGGTTCGCTTCCCCGTCGAGCTGACGCCACCCGAAGGCTTCGACCCCGCGCGCCTCGAGACCTGGCCGAGGGTCGAGGGCCGGCTCGAGTGGGTGGGGGGGAGGCTGCTCTACATGCCGCCGTGTGGCGACCGACAGCAATACACCGTGGCGGATGTCGTGGCCACGCTCGTCAACTGGGTCCGCTCACACCCCGAGTTCGCCGTGGGCACCAACGAAGCCGGCATGCGACTCGGCGACGACTCGCGGGGCGCCGACGCGGCGATGTGGCACCGCGCCAAGGGGGACACTTACGACGGCGGCTTCCAGCGAATGCCTCCGGCGCTTGCCGTCGAGGTCGCCGCCCGCGACGAGGGCGAGCCCGAGCTTCGCGACAAGGCGCGGTGGTACCTGGGCGTCGGGGTGCCGATCGTGTGGCTCGTGCTGCCCGCGGAGCGCGAGGTCGTCGTCGTCACGAGCGAGGGCGAGCGCCGCTACGGGGTGGGGGAACGGCTGCCGGCCGATCCGCGTCTGCCCGGCCTCTGCCCGTTGACGGACGAGTTCTTCGTTCAGATCTCGCAGCCGCCGGCCACCTGACGCGCCCGGCCCGTTGGCTCGGGCGGACACGCGTGCTTCTATCCCGCCGGGAGGGAGTACCCATGCCGGAGACCAGCGCCGCCGTCCGAGACCTTTCCCCGCTCTCGATGCCCCTCGAGGAGGCGATGCGCACGCAGCGCGCCGTCCGGCGGCTGAAGCGCGACCCGGTGGCCGACGACCTCGTGCTGCGGCTCATCGAGCTCGCGACGAAGGCGCCGAGCGGCAGCAACCAGCAGAACTGGGAATTCGTCGTCGTCCGCGACCGCGCGGTGAAGGAGCGGCTCGGCCGGCTCAACCGGATGGCCTTCTCCCTGTACTCCCGGATCGGCCGGCGAACCGCGGACGCGAAGATGCAGCGCATCATCGATGCCGTCCAGTGGCAGGCCGATCACTTCGAGGACATCCCGGTGCTCGTCGTGGCCTGCTTGCGGGGGTTTCGTCCGTACTTCCCGCCGATCGCGACGACGAGCTTCTACGGATCCATCTATCCCGCCGTCCAGAACCTGCTCCTCGCGGCACGCGCGGCGGGGCTCGGCGCGGCCCTCATCACCTTGCCGCTCTGGAGCAGCCTGCTCGCCCGCAGGGTGCTCGGGCTCCCGTGGAATGTCGCGCCGTGCGCTGTGGTCCCGCTCGGCTGGCCGCGCGGGCGCTACGGGCCAACCACGCGCCGGCCGGTGGGCGACGTCGTGCACGTCGACCGCTACGGGAACCAGCCCTTTCGGGGGCGCTAGCTTCGCTTCGCCGGCCGCGAGGTTCAGACCGGCCCGGATGAACGTCTCCTGACAGCCGCTCGTACTACCGCATCGTGCAGCAACGACACGTCTGCGTGATCGGGGCCGGGATCTCCGGGCTCGTCACCGCCAAGGTCCTGGCCGGCGACGGCTTCGACGTCGTGGTGTTCGAGAAGGCGCCGACGCTCGGCGGCGTGTGGGCCGCGTGCCGCACGTATCCGGGGCTCCGCACGAACAATCCCCGGGACACCTACACCTTCTCCGATCACCCGTTTCCGCCGGACGTCGCCGACTTCCCCTCGGCGGCGGAGATGCGGGCCTACCTGCAGTCCTATGCCGAGCGGTTCGGCCTCCTCCCCCGCATCCGGGTCGGCACCGAGGTGGCGAAAGTGGCGCAGGACGGCGACCGCTGGAAGGTGACGGTCCGCACGGCCGGCAGCGAAAACATCCTGGACTTCGATTTCGTGGTCGTCTGCAACGGCGTCTTCTCCACGCCGCGCATTCCCGCCGTCGAGGGCATGGAGCGCTTCACGGGTCGCATCGTGCACTCGGCGAGCCTCACGGATCCCGAGCTGGTAAAGGACCAGCGCGTGCTGGTGGTGGGCGGCGGAAAGTCGGCGCTCGACTGCGCCGCCTGGGCGGCGGCCGAGGGCAGATCGTGCACGCTCGTCTTTCGCCAGGCCTACTGGATGTGGCCGCGCTACCTCGGCGGCGTGGTCAACGTCCAGTGGCTCATGTTCTCGCGCCTCACGGCGCGAGCGCTCCGCTATCACCGGCTCAGCCGCGCGGACGCGTGGCTGCACGGCGCCGGCGCTCCGCTGCTCCGGCTCGTGTGGGCGGGCGTCACGCGGCTCTTGCGCGCGCAGGCCGGCATCAGCGGGCCGCTGGTCCCGGACGCGCCCCTGCCGCGCCACCTCGAGAGCATCGGCATCGGGACGGAGGCCTACGCACTCGTCCGGAGCGGACGGATCAGGCCCAGGAAGTCTTCCATCCGGCGATTCCCCGGCGGCACAGCGATCGAGCTCGACGACGGCGAGGTGCTCGACGCCGACGTCGTGATCTTCGCTACCGGCTTCACGCAGGCGGTGCCGTTCCTCGAGGAATCCATCCGTCGCCAGATCGAGCGTGAGGACGGCTTTCACCTCTACCGGTTCGTTCTGCCGCCCGGCGTCCCGCGCCTCGGATTCATCGGCTACAACTCCTCGACCGCCTGCCAGCTGACGTCGGAGGTGGCGGCGCACTGGCTGTCCGACCGGTTCCTCGGCCGGCTTCGCGTGCCCAGCGTCGAGGACATGAACCGGGAGATCGAGCGGGTTCGACGCTGGACGGCCGAGGTCATGCCGGCGAGGAGCCGGGGGTTCTTCGTCGGCCCCTGGGTCGTCCCCCACCTCGACGAGCTGATGCGTGACATGGGGCTCCCCGCCGTGCGGAGCAGCAACTTCATCGCGGAGAACCTTCTGCCCGTGTGGCCGACGCGCTACCGCACGCTCGCGGAGGAGCGGCGGCGGGCACGTAACCGGCGGGCAGGGCGCTTCTACCTGAGCGCCGCGCGGGCTGCCGGCGTCGTCCTCATCGTGGCGCTCTGGTGGATGCTCCACTGACGGGCGCGTCGAGCCGCCCGTGACCGTCAAGTACGCGGAATTCCGAAGCTCGAATTCGGGTGGGCAGGTCTGACGTTTTTTCTGTGTGCGCGCGCCGGGCGGTGTGTTAGGGGAAACCCCCATGCGAAGATTGCTCCTCGTGCTCGCGCTCGTCGCGACCCTCGCCTGCGCCGCTCGCGCGGCCTTCCCGCCGGGGTTCCTGTGGGGAACGGCGATCTCGGGCTTCCAGACCGAGATGGGCGGCAAGCCGGGCCACAACGATCCGAGCAGCGACTGGTGGGTGTGGGCGCACGACCCGGACAACATCTCGCAGCACCGCGTGAGCGGCGACCTGCCCGAGGCCGGCCCCGCGTTCTACGACAAGTTCCGGGCTCAGTCGCGCAGGGCGCGCTCCGGCCTCCGCTCGAACACGCTGCGGCTCTCGATCGAGTGGAGCCGCATCTTCCCGACGTCGACCGCCGGCGTCGATACATCCGGCGGCATCGACCTGCACGTCCTCCAGCAGCTCGATGCACTCGCCAACCAGGCCGAGGTCTCGCACTACCGTGCGGTCCTCGACGCTCTCCGCCGGGCGCACATGAAGCCGTTCGTCACGGTGAACCACTTCAGCCTCCCGCTCTGGATCCACGACCCGATCAAGGCACGCGACGCCTTCATGGGCACCGATCCGAACGGCCCGCCCCCGAGCGGCTTCGGCCCGCCCGGCTGGATCGACGCCGCCACGACGACCGAGTTCGCGAAGTTCGCCGCCTACCTCGGCTGGAGGTTCGGCGACCAGGTGGACCTCTGGGCGCCGCTGAACGAGCCGGAGGTGGTCGCGGTGAGCGGCTACGTGAACATTCCCGGGCTTTTCGCCGCCAACTTCCCGCCCGGCGCCTTCTCGTTCACCGCCGTCATCCGCGTGATCGAGAACGAGATCGACGCCAACGCCGCGGCCTACGATGCCCTCAAGCAGTGGGACACGGTGGACGCCGACGGCGACGGCACCGCCGCGACCGTCGGCCTCGTGCAGAACATGGTGGCCTTCCACCCGAAGGACCCGATGAACCCGCTCGACGTCCAGGGCACGCAGCACGCGGACTACCTCTTCAACCTGCTGTTCCTGAACGGCGCCATCAACGGGGACGTCGACGCGAACGCCAACGGCACGATCGATGCCGGCGAGCACCACCCCGAGCTGGTCGGCAAGGCGGATTTCGTGGGCGTCAACTATTACTTCCGCGCGGTCGTGCAGGGCACCGGCGTGCCGCTCACGCCGGTGATCCCCATCCTCGATTTCATCCCGACGACGAGCTACCAGACGCCCCAGAACCCGACCGCCCCGCCCTGCCCGTCCACGTGCTCCGACTTCGGCTGGGAGATCTACCCGATCGGGCTGCGCGAGATGCTGGCCGAGGCCGCCACCTACGGCCGTCCCATCTACATCACGGAGAACGGCATCGCCGACGCCGACGACAACCAGCGCCCGGCCTATCTCGTCCATCACCTCGAGGTGCTCGATCAGGCGATCGCCGACGCGGTGGCCGACGTGCGGGGCTACTTCCATTGGGCGCTGATGGACAACTTCGAGTGGGCGAGCGGCTATTTCCCGAAGTTCGGCCTCTACGGGGTGGCCCCGAAGACCAAGCGCCTCATCACCCGGCAGAGCGGCCGCGACTACAAGCGGATCGCCAAGGCGAACGCGATCCCGGCCGACCTGGTGACGCTCTTCGGCCCGCCGTAGCGGGTCAGCGGAGCGGGCGGAAGAAAGCGCGGACGTCCTCGACCAGCAAGCCCGGCTCCTCCATCGCCGCGAAGTGGCCGCCGCGCGGCATGCGCGTCCAGCGCCGTACCTCGTAGAGCCGCTCGGCCCACGCGCGCGGCGGCTTCAGGATCTCGCGCGGGAAGATCGCGCAGCCGGTCGGCACGTCGACCCGCACGTCGCGCGGCGGGAACTTATCAGCGTGGATCATCTCGTAATAGAGCCGCGTGGACGAGGTGATGGTCTCCGTGACCCAGTAGAGCGTGACGTTGGTCAGGAGCTCGTCCTTCGAGAAGCGCCGCTCGACGTCGCCGTCGCAGTCGCTCCAGGTCCGGAACTTCTCGACGATCCAGGCGGCGAGGCCAGCGGGCGAGTCGTTGAGCGCGTAGCCGAGCGTCTGCGGCTTGGTGCCCTGGATGCGCTGGTAGCCGGTCTCCTCCTTGAGGAACTCCTGCGCGTGCATGAGGTCGACGACCTCCTCCTGCGTGAGCCCCGCCACCGGGTTCGCCGGGTCGGGCGGGAAGGCGATCACCATGTTCAGGTGGATGCCGGCGACGACGCCGGCGTGCCGCGCGCCGAGGTAGGTGCTCACCATGGCGCCCCAGTCGCCGCCCTGGGCACCGAAGCGCGCGTAGCCGAGGCCGTGCATGAGCTTCGCCCACAGGCCCGCGATCCGCTCCGCGTCCATGCCCGGCGCGCTCGGACGTTCGGAGAACCCGTAGCCGGGCATCGACGGCGCGACGACGTCGAAGGCGTCGGCGGGATCGCCGCCGTGGCGGGCAGGATCCGTGAGCGGCCCGATGATCTTCAGGAACTCCGCCACCGATCCGGGCCAGCCGTGCGTGATGACCAGCGGGAACGGCGCAGGCCCGACACCCCGCACGTGGATGAAGTGAATGCCGAGCCCGTCGACGTCGGCCCGGAACTGCGGCAGGGCATTGAGCCTCGCCTCCGCGGCCCGCCAGTCGAAGCGGTCGCGCCAGTACGCGACGAGGTCGCGTAGGTACGAGAGGTTCGTGCCGTAGGTCCAGCCCCCGCCGGCGATCTCGTCGGGAAAGCGAGTGCGGGCGAGGCGCTCGCGGAGGTCGGTGAGGGTGGCGTCGGGAACGTGGATGCGAAAGGGCTCGACGTGCATGGCGGGCTTCTATGCCGCGCGCTGGTCGTCGGGCAAGCCGCGCCGACGCCGGCCGCGAACAGCCTACCGCTGCGGCGGCGCGCACAGCGGGTCGGGACATCGCGCGCGACACGCGTTGACAGCCGTCGTCACGCTCTCACTGGAGAAGTCGCTCCCGCCGGCTCCTCTTGCCAGCCCCAATGAGACTCACAGGACGGCGCCGGTTGAAGCGGCCGCAGACCGAGGACACAATCGTGCCCCATGTCGCGTTTCGATCTCCCCGGCCGCGGGACGGAAGAGAATCCGCCGAACCGTTACGAGCCGCTCCACGTCGAGCTCGATCCCGACGACGGCGAGGACAGCTTCGGGCCGGCG
>Ga0209376_1000086_pt1 | contig 95206 bp, 69 predicted proteins | sample GraSoiAngelo_134_FD_185891 | JGI IMG/M metagenome (GOLD analysis project Ga0209376, IMG submission 185891) | Grasslands soil microbial communities from the Angelo Coastal Reserve, California, USA - 14_0929_05_30cm (SPAdes) (version 2) | ecosystem: Environmental > Terrestrial > Soil > Grasslands ... | reverse complement strand
CCCCGCTTCCATCTGTTTCAATGCCCCAATCATCTCCACTTCGCTATACTTCCTCTTCGACATGCTTCCCCCTTCCGCAAATGCGAAAATCATATATCCTCGTGCGCGGATTTTGGGGAGCAGGTCACTGGCAGGTGTTTCCCTGATTGAATTCGGGTTGGAACCACGGAAACTTATTGAGAGACGTAGGTAAGTCACCTCCTCGACCTATGGGGAAAAAAACTGCAGCCACGGGGTTCTTCGTACCGGGATATATACCTCAGTTTGATGGCCTGAGGGGCGTTGCGGTTCTCATGGTGCTCATTGGCCACTCTGGCTTCCTTGAACGATTACCACATGCAGGGATGTTGGAGTATGCGCGATTTAGTGTGGACTCGTACTTTGTATTGTCGGGGTTTCTCATCACGGGGATACTTTTGGACTCGAAGGGATCCGAAAACTATTTTCGAAATTTCTACGCTCGACGGGCAGTGCGCATTTGGCCTTTGTATTATCTCGTTCTCTTTCTGGTATTTGTCGTAGAGACGCTATTTGTGCCTGCCATGCGACCAACAGTGGCTAGCATTTGGCCTGCTTTTGCCTTCTACGTGCAAAACCTCATCTACCATGACGCTTATCCCTTTGGTTTGGCGGCAACTTGGTCCCTGGCGGTCGAGGAGCAATTCTATATCACCTGGCCACTCCTCATATTCCTCCTCAAAAAACGTACACTCACTATTGTTCTGTTCTCCCTTTTCGTTGTGTCCTTGTCCCTCAGGCTCGCCTTCTATTTTCGGGGCGCTGAGTCCGGATTAGTTCACCAATATACATTTTCGCGTTTAGATGCCATCACATTTGGTTCTCTGGCGGCACTTTGGCTGCGTTCCCCGAGTTGTACCCTTGTCCGCTGGCGTACTAGAAGTTATCAGCTCTTGTTTGTCGGCACGGCGGGCACGCTACTCGCGCGAATTGTGATGCATAGAAACAGCTCCGTCGTGGGTTATACGTTCCTGGGTCTCTTATACACGGGGTTAATCGGATTATTACTAGTCTCTGACATCCGATCTTCTCTGCTGGGGCGAAGCTTCTCTGCCCGCTGGTTACGTTACATGGGACGGATCAGCTATGGAATTTATCTGTTGCACTACCCACTCTTCATATTCTGGGCCCGCTTCATCAACTCTGGAAAGCTTTTCCCCTCGAACCCGGTGGCGCGGAATCTGTTAGCGTTCGGGGGTCAGATTCTCATCGCGACTGTGGCGGGTTCGATTTCGTGGTACTTCTTTGAAGAACCGATCTTGCGCCTCAAGGAGCGGTTCCCATCGGGATCTGCGATGCATTCGCGGACGGAGGCAGAGGAATCGAAGCCTTGGAATCGCGCGGTGGTTACTGACTCTCGCGCGTAAGAATTACGCTCTGATTTCGCGGGATTACTTTGGCCTCGGCGACACTTTGACTTCGAGTATTTCCTGAAGAAACGTCTGAGACACACGTTCGAGTCAACAGGCACTCACCTTTCCGGGCTTCCCTATGTCCCTAGTGCCAAGAGCGGCCTTAACGGCGGCATATACTTGATCCGTTGAAATCGTCCGTAGACAATAGGGCTGGTCAAAAACGCAGTAATCCCAGCACGGACGGCAGGAGAATTCCGGCCGAATCACGACGCGGTCATGTGACCCGCGCGGACCGAACCATTCCGCCTGGGTCGGGCCGAAGACAGCCACAACCGGCACCCTCAATAGGTTCGCTAAGTGCATTGGACCACTGTCGTTGCAAACAAGAAGGCGGCAGTAAGAAAGCACGGCGAGAAAGAGCCGAAAGCTGAGACTAACTGCATGACAGCGCCCCAACTGGGGTGATTGGCACGAATTCCCCGGCTCCGAGAACCACAGAACGTGTGCGTCGGTTTCCTTGAGGACGCGACGCGCGACCTCGGCAAAGCGCTCATTGCCCCACTGTCGCGTCGCGATCCGCGCCCCGGGGTGAACACCAATGAGAGATACACCAGGAGCAATGCCAAGCCCGGCGAGGTACGACCGAGCCCAAGCCAACTCGACATGTGTTAGATGGAAGCGGTCAACCTTCGGATCCAAAGGCAATTCCAGTGCCTCGAGTAAATGCAGCCACAATTCGGCGCGGTGCGGGCGGGACAGATCCGGCGTGACCCGGTCGGTCAAAAAGGAACCGCCGCCGCCAACACTGTACCCGATTCGTCGACGCGCACCACTCAGCCAGAGCATAAGGTTGTCGCGAACGTCCATGCGGCCTGAAAAAGCCAAGTCGAACCGGCGCTTCCGCAGTGAGAGAATCGTGCGTGACAGTGAAATCCAGTCGAGAGAGAAGGGATTGTATTTCCGCAACCGATTGAAGTGGCGCGCCCAAGGCACCCGGACGGGTATGAATTCATCCACAAGTCCCTGATCCTCAAGAAAAGCTGTCAGCTCTGCTTTGAGGAGAAGCGAAATCCGGGCCCGTGGAAAGCTCTGCCTTAAATTGCGGAGAAAAGGCACAAGGATGGCGAGGTCACCTAGATTCCAATATTCGATTGCAAGAATGCTCGCAGGCTGTTCTTTAGGATTTTTGAAAGGCCGCAGCGGGGGAATCAGCGGCTTCAGGAATTGCATTAAGGATTCAAATATGCGAACGAGGCGCCACCTGAGCGGGGTCATCCGGAGCAGTGTTGCACGAGCCACTGCTTCAAAGGTCTTGGAACCACTCATGCTGGCATCATTCAAGTGCATCGCTGTGGAAGTGCGTCTCCAGCTCTATTCAGACTTGAGCGTTACATCGCCAGGCACAGGTCTGCGGCCGCAGATTAGGAACACAAGTAACAAAGACCGTCCGAGACTCCAAACATAGTCGAAAGCTCATAGAAGTAACGCCTTGCGGCACCATGGTGTGGGTAGCGGATTTTTGGTTTCCACTCTTGCACCCTATGAAAACCTCCGCAGCGCAAGACGCGTTCGAGCGAGCCACGATCAAAGTAGTATAGGTGTGTAGGGTTGCTGTAACTCTCCCAGCGTGTGCTTTCAATCCGGGCCCTGAGGCAGCGAGTATTCATTGTAGAAACGAGGAGGCGACCCCCGGGACACAGGAACCTCCGGATTTCTTGCAGCTCAGACCACGGTTGTCGTAAGTGTTCAATAACGTTCCAGAGTATGACCAAGTCAAATTGTGGCGGCAGGTCTTGCGAGCGCAGCTCTTCAAGACTAGCGTACACGGACATTCCGACGCTCGCCTTGCTGATACTTCTCGCAACCGGGTCGGGCTCCATCCCTGCTGGCACAAGGCCGAGCTCCAGGGCAATACGCGAAATGGGCCCGCGTCCACAACCATAATCCAGCAACCGCAAACCCTTCAAAGAACCTAGTGACGCCTCGAGTTGCAAAAGAACCTGCCGCACCACGGAATCGTCAGTAGGCTCGTATTCAACCGGACGAGTATTGTCAGTTGATGGATAGTAGGACGCAGTGTAGATGCGTCGTAGCTCGTCGTCGCGGACCTGGGGTGAAGCAAACTCTAGACCACAATTGCTTGCTCGACATCTCCAAGTTGTCGTGTGAGGTAATTGCAGGTGCTGAACGGCCTTACCGCGACAAAGGAGACAAATCATTATTTCGGTCCTTCCGTGGTCAGGATTGCTCCACCTGATTTTGATCTGGCAAAGCCTCGAAAGGAGCGTTCGAAGTCAAGCTTCTGCGCTAAGCGCAGACTGATGCCCACTCCTGCCCAAAAAAGAGAGGCCAAGTAAGGGCTCTCAAGCATCAAACTAGCCCCTCCCCACACACAGAAGCAGACTTGCGCCAAGATCACTATTTCCAAGAAAACGACGTGATTGTTAGTCTGATTGCGACGAAGGCAATGAAAACCAAGCCAAAAGAAATAGAAAAGAAAGATGAGCAATGGGAGAAAGCCCAACAGTCCCATTTTGTAAAGGACGGTCAGAAACGTATTGTGGGGACGCACATCTTCGTCCCAGATATCGAACTTAAAGGGAATTCCAAATCCTTCTCCAGCGGGAGGGTACTCCTTAAATCGGTTCCAAGCTTCTTGCCAGGCCATGAGCCGGAATTGCCAATAGGGATCGTTACTAGTATGGAGGACGCCTGAGGACAGTTCGCCTGCAACGCGTACGGCAAAGTCTCGTTCGGACCGCAGATGAAGATATAGGAGTGTGAAAGAACCTGCCAGCACTGCGGCCATGACAAGGGCTGTAATCAAGGTAACAAGGCGACGCTTTCTCCGGAACAGTCCGGGAACTAACAATGCGAGCACGAACAGGACAACAATGGACACGAAGACGCTTCTAGAGTTGGCAAGGAACAAACCGATAGAAAAAATTCCCGCAAGAATCCAGGCTACGCGCGTCCGGATGAGTCTGTTTGCCATCATCACCAGGACGCCGACGAATGGAACCAACACATAAATGCCACTTACGAAGCGTCTTTGTTCGGGTACGACGGCAAACTGAGCTAGTCCATTCAGAATGCTTAACGCTGCGCCAAGCGCAAACCAAACTGCTATTCTCCTGATCACCAGCCAATTTCTGGTGAGGTGATACCCAGCCGGCAAAAACAATGAATATCCTACAATCGCGGAATCGCGTAACACGAGGACTGAGTCGTGATGCCCCAAAAAACCACGTGCGGCCGCAAGTACGCCAGCCAGGGCAAAGAGAGCTAGGGAGATATTCAGCACTACGGGTAGGCGCGGACCGCGGCGGCGCTGGACGATATAGATCGAGGTAAGAAGAACAATCAGCACAATATCGGTAACAAAGAGTGGCACTCCGGGCAAGCGCAAGTAGGAAAAATCCTTGGTGTATGCGGCGGTGCACAATATAAACCACAGAAACACCGCCTCGGTTAAAGAGGCGTGCGCGTGTCTCGCGTATGCAAACGCGAGAGGAAGTGTGATGCCTGCTAGGAGCAAGGCGGCACTGTAGGGGTCGTATTGCAGGGATTGTGGCAGAGGCTCCAAGTCTGAATTGGGAGGGCGTTTTAGGCCGTCGGCCACAGCGATGATGGCGCCCACTATCCCAATGAGGATCAACCAGCTGTTGACAATGCGCGTACGAGGGTGTTTTCGGATCAATACGGAAGCGACAGCCGAGCGTTCAGCGGAGAAACCCGAACGGGTCGGGTGGCCGGCTCGCAGAGCGAGTGCCCCATTCTGATTCATTCGATTTCCCGCAATGCTAGGCAAGAGAATTTGCCCTTCGGGGACTTCCCCAGAAAATCAAACCCACAAACTTCGCATTACGATCCTTCGCCCGCCACCACTGCGGGAACGGTGCGCAGCAAAATCTTGCAATCGAGCGACAGGCTCCAGCGTTTCATGTATTCAAGATCGAGCTTCATGCACGTTTCAAACGAAGGATCGGTGCGCGCGATGACCTGCCAGAGCCCGGTTATGCCTGGTTTCACTTCCAGCCGCCGGTGATCCGCGGGCCGGTAGCGCGCACAGTCGTCTACAGGATGGGGGCGCGGGCCAACCAAGCTCATATCCCCTTTTAAGACGTTCCAGAATTGGGGCAGTTCGTCGAGGCTGTACTTGCGAAGAAAGCGGCCGAGCCGCGTGACGCGAGGGTCATCGGCGATTTTGAAGAACGGATCTCGGCGCTCGTTGAACCGGCGAAGCGAATCTTTCAGCTCGTCCGCGCCGTCGACCATGGTCCGGAATTTATAACAAGAGAACTTCTGCCCCTTTTTTCCCGCGCGTAGCGAACGATAGATGGCTGGACCACGCGATTCGAGCTTGACGGCCACGGCAATGACGAGCAAGAGCGGCCACAGGAACAAAAGAGCGATGCCGGACAATGCAACGTCTATGATCCTCTTCACGAACGAGCCGCTAATGTGGATAGCGCGCTCACGTGGTAACGTGTTGCCTCTTCCAACTGCGCTTTCGCATCGACCGTTCCGGTCAGCCTCGGGCAAAACAAGGTCCAAAATCTTAGCTGGGGACGCCACGGAAGACGCACGTGTCGCTAGATTCCTGAACTCGACTCTCCGCTGTCGAATCACACGTCCCGGCAATGAGTTGACTTGACCAACGACTCGTCTTTGGAGGTCGAAAGAGTCACCGTCCATGAAGCCGCCCACCTCGAGCATTTGATTTATTAGAAAGAGCGTTTTGATAGCACATTTGCGTGCTCAGAAGTTATACAGCCCAGTACTCTTGAAACGCGCATCCGCAAGAGCAAGCGTAGAGACGGAACACAAATCAGTCGATAAGGTCACGTCTCTAATCGAAACTCAGGTGAAAACCTTAGGCGAGAAGAGGCTGGTTGAATCAGGCGGCCCCAAGTTTTCCATGGACCAGGCAAACACCGGTATTCCCCCTATCGACAACGAATGGTGGAAGTGCTACGTAATGGTGGTCAGCCCGCCCCGTCCGTCCTCGGATTGGTAGATGCCTGTGATTTTGACTACAACACCGCTTGTTGGCGCGAAGCAGAGCCGGGATTCTTCTTCTGCCCTTGGACCGAGGCGGATCCTTGCTGTGCTGATGCTTTTGCTTTTTCCTGCCTTGAGCCGCGCCCTGGCAGTTCCACAGGAGAAAGAGAAAACAGCGCTTGGCTCGCTGACCAGCGTCGGGGAAGTTTATGTGAATGATTCTCCTGCGCCTGCCGAAGTCACGATTTTTTCGGGCGACAGGGTGCGCGTCGGGGAGAATGGGTCGGCGACCTTTAATATGAGCGGAAAGGGCTCGCTCAAGCTCTCTCCGCGCAGCCAAGTGCTCTTTGTGGGCAAATACGAATATACGGCTGAGCTGGAGGCGGGTGCGGTAGTGATGAATTCCATCAGCGGACCAAATGGGCTGACGCTGCGGATCGGAAACGATGTGCTGGTTCCCTCGACGAAAGAGCACTTAGCTTTGGCTTCGATCGACAGGGCCCCGGATGGGTCTTACCTTGTCACGTGTTCGGATGGGGCGATTGGGGTCTTGAATCTGCAGGGGACTGCTGGCCAGTTCCTCCAGGTTGGTCAAGCAGTGAGCGTTGCGCCGAATGGCGAATTGTTCCCGGTAATGCGGCAAGACGTGACGCCAGTTAGCTCGGCTAAATCAGCTTCCGCAGCTCGAAAGTCTAGGGGCAGTTTTACAGGTTGGGGTTATCTGGGCCTGGCAGCCGGAGGAGCAGCGGGCGCTGCCGCTGCGCTAGCTCACGGCGGAGGAAAACAGTCCGTCAGCCCTGCTGGACCGTAGGATCTACATCTGCGTTCCGAGTCCAATTAATTCTTCGCGACGGAAGGATTTACCAGCCGGAAGTTGACTACGATGTCTTGCTCTGTTTCTACGGGCTGCCCGGCGAGCAAGGTTTGCGCGTAATGCCATTCGCGAATCGCGCTCGTTGCTGCCTTCGCCAGCAAAGTTGGGCCACTTATAGGCTCAGCACTTTGCACGGTTCCATCCCGGTTGACAACAACGTGTAACTTTACAGTTCCTTCGACGCCTTGGCGCTTGGCTTCTTCAGGATAGACGGGTTCAACGCGCGACGTAGCGCGGCCGATCTGCAGGCTGCTGCCACGCGTTGCTTTCTGTGAACTGACGTCCGGTGGAATGCGGATCGAAGGATAAGGATCGGTGCTGACCGAGACCGACCACGTGGGAACCACCTGGACAACCGGTTGTTTCGGAGGCGGAGGAGGTTCTTTCTCTTTCACCTCGGTCAACCCTGTTCCACTGGGAATACTAGTGGACAGGCTTGGCACCGGTATAAGGGTATTTTGCGCCTGTTGGACAGGCGAACTTGCCACGGATTGGCTTCGGGCATTCGCCGCGGCCGGGTTCGGCACCACAGCAACAGCGTGATCAGGAAGCTTTGTGAGCTGGCTCTTCACAGGGGATAGGGAGCTCTCGGTGTGACGAGGGGTACTATTAGCAACTAACCTTGCAGCAGACCGCTCGCCTATCCTCGCCGGCGGGGGCGCCGGTGCGAGGGCCGTTCCTGAGCCATTCCCATCACGGTTTGTTGGAGCTGGGTCGAACTCAACGGCTTGTGAGCCACGCTCCGGCTGCGGAACGGAAGCGTCTGCAATCTTGTTAGCTTTGTTTGTGGGAAGTGCTTCTTTCAGCTCAACAGGTTTATTTAAGCTCTTTGTATTCTCCGCGATGAATCCAACCACTTCATGACGAATGCTAGGGGATGCGACAACCCACCGTATGGCCAGCCCCGCTACCGCCGCTAATACTAAAACGGCGGCAAGGCGGCGCAGCTGATCGGAGACTGCTCTTAGAGTTCCTGGACGAAATAAAGGCCTTGATTTGCGCCGGAATTCGCTTTTCTGTGAAAGCCCGCCGGACACAGATTCTGGTGCGACCTGTACAAAGTCATCAGGCAAAGAAAGGTTTGTGAGAATCGACGCCCGCCGGTCCTCTTGCGCTGCCGCACCGGAGGGTGTATCTGCTGCGGGCTTAAGAATCTTCAGCTTGGGAATCTCCGGTATTGCCGGGGGGATGGAAACAGCGTTGGGGAAGTCTACAGGCTTAGGAATCTTGAGCCTGGCAATCTTCGGTTTAGGCGCATGGATTGCGGGATCGGGAACTTTGACACTTTGCACCTGATCTTCAGCCGGCGACTGCTCCTTGGAAATCCGACCGGCAATTATCCGGCGCGCCTCTTCCGTCAGATTGACGAACCGAATCCCGGCCTCCTTCTTTGATTCGCTGATCCACGCGATCTGCCCGCTTACATTTACCTGATCTTGAGACCCCGTGAATTGAACCACTATGCTGGGAAGGTCCTTCTCGGCCAAGGCCATGGCCGACGTAACAGCCAGGCCGCTTTCACTGATATTTAGAAGAACGCCGCCATTGTCATGACCCAGCTCGACGTAACTGAATGGCCTGATCGGGCACCGTGGATAGGCCCGGCGTTCGCCAGGCTGAGCGGAACTATCCCCGCTGACCAAGCTGTCTGGGGCAATTTGCGTTGGTTGCGGAACAGGGTGTGTGACAACTCCCACCGACTGGTCAACGAGAAGCGGGGAATCTATCGAATTGATCTGCTCAGAAGCGAGATCTTCGGCTGCGCTGGAGTCCATAGGATTCGGCAATGGGAACAGTGCAGTCTTTGCCGACCCGATCGCCGGGTGTTGTTCCAGTCTAGGGAGCTCTTCTCCTTCCGACCGAGGTTCGCTTTGCAGGTTCTCCGAGGCAAGCCAGTTCCTGATTCGCAGACGTGCCTCTTCGGACAGGCTGACGAGTTTTATGCCTACTGTTCTGCCCGATCCACTTCTCCAGGCGACTAGACCCTTAGCTTCGACCGGGTCCCTTGAGTCTGGTAAATGAATCTGCATACCCAGGAGTCCATCGCCGCGCAGATTCATGGCAGCAGACAGGGCTAACCCTTCTTCGCTCATGTTGTAGACGAGACCGCCATTTAGACTTTCAATGTTGGCGTAGATGGGCGGTGTTACAAGCGTGCGAGTCTGGGTGCGGCGCTCGGCGATCTCGGGATCGTTTCGCGCGAAATGTAGTGTGCCCGGCATGCCTCGCATCCGTGGGTCAGGAATCCTGCAAATTACCTGCCATCAATCAAATGAATCATAGGTTCACCGGAGTCCCTCTTCAATCGGGTAAACCCCTGCACTCAGTCGCGCCTTGAAGGGCAGGCACATCTTCGGAATCCGAGGCTGGACTGACTAGTTCACTGGGATGAGGCTGACCTGATCAATCCAGACCGTGCCACTTATCTGGTTGTCCAGTTTCTCGCTGGGGGGGCGGGCGACCCTGACCATTAGTAAACGGGTGTTGGCCTTGGTCTTGAATTCGAGCTGTTGCGAGGACCAATCGAAAGTACCCAGCGCGTTTTCAGTCGACAGGAAAAGGTCCTGGATATTGAAAGCATCGAACACCTGAAACCTTGGTCCGCTGTCCGTGGTAATTCCGCTCACGCGCATGGCACCGGAAAACCGATACCGAGTATTCGGCTGGACAGCTACGTATTGCAATACGTGTCCATAATCGAGGTTGCGCTTCCCATTGAATGCAATGCGGAGGGCGCGACTTCCTTCGAAAGCGCCCTGGGAATCCAAGCCAGCGACGGCCCCTTCGACAGGAACAACGCGCCAGTCCATGCCCCCATTGAGGAGGTCGTGTTCAAAACTCCCGTTTGCCACCAAATTGGGTTTGATGAGAAGCGGGCCAATTTGCTCCGGAAAGCGCTCGGCCAGGGCAGACCACGCAGCCGCCAGGCGGTCCGGCTCGCGGCGCAGGATAAGCGCGTCCAGATAAGGAAATGCCTGGCGCAGGTCAAATGACAACTTTAGCTGGAGGAGGCGGCGCCAGGCTTCCTCTGCGGCCAGCACATTGTTAGCTTCCATTTCAAAACTGAGATAATCAAAGAATACAGAAGTTTGAGGAGGAAGCACTTCCAAAATCGCGCGATCGTCGTGCGTCGCATTTGCCGCGAGACGGAACACTTCCCTGTGGGAAGGGCTGTTTCCCGCAAGGACGATCTGTAGGGCCCGCAGTGCTTCCGAAATTCTACGCGACCGAAAAGCAAAATTCGCGAATCTCCAGTTGATTTCCGGCGAATTAGGGAAAAGGCCGAGGGCTCGCCGGAATGCGCTCACTGCGTCGTTGGTTTGTCCAGCCCAATCGTAAGCTGCCCCCAGATCACTCCAATAGTGAGCGTCGTAGGGGCTCAACCGTGTGGCGCTCTCGAATAACCTTACGCTTTCGTCGAGGTTGGGGCCGACCGCGTAGAAGTGGGTGAGAGTCCCCAGTGCGTCGTAATACTGAGCATTGTCACCATCCCCCTGTATTGCGGCTTGAATCGAAGCAGGCGACGCCTGCCGGAAATACCAATTGCCGATTCCTCGCCTTCCAGCCTGATAGATACAGAGGATCAAGCTAAGCAGCAAGCAGATTCGAATTGGAAGGTTGGAAAACTGACCGTTGATCGAGTTGAATCTTATCGCCACGTCTCGATTTTGCATCGAGCACGCGCCAGACGCAATTCAGATTGCGGATGTACACTCTCAGGAAGATCCTCGTCGAGATCAAAATGGCGGACAAGTTAAGCTGGACCGCGAAGTGGCTTGATTCTCTTGGCTGTATTAGAATTGAAACCAATGTGTTCTGCGGATCCCCGGTAGCTCAACGGTAGAGCATTCGGCTGTTAACCGAAGGGTTGCTAGTTCGAATCTAGCCCGGGGAGCCATTCTTCCTCTTGAATCAGAATCAGTTATGCAACATGTGACAACAACTCTCTTGTACCTCGCAGCAGTGCGTGGAAGGTTAGAGTCCTTCGCAAGTGATTGCCTCGGGTTGTAGTCGGGGCAATACAGGTCTGATACCCGATAATTTACAACTGAGACTTCATCGTGAAACGAAGTCTACGATAGATGCCAAGCCCCACCAGATTGAAGTGTCTGTTAGATGAGGTCCACTCGGCGATAGAGGTCGAGTGTCCAAACGAGCGTTTCGCGTGGCGCGCACGAGTCCCGCAGCCTCCAACACCGCTCCCATGCGCTCCGGCCCTTGAACAAAGACCAGAACGGCAAAACCCATGTCTTCCTGCTGACCAGGGGAGAACACGACAGAAGAGACGACGAGAGAGAAGACGACGAGTAAGCCAAAAGGCACTGACCTAGAGTCTTGCCTTTCCATTCGAGCGGACGGCAAACCCCGGACACCTCTGGGCATGGTCCACGTTGTGCGTGAGCTCGGTACCGCCCGGCTTCGGCCGGGCGGTATTTTTTGTCACGCCGAAGCACGCTGCAATCAGCGCCATGGTGATCATGGAGTAGCTGTACACCAGAGACGGGAAGTCCAAGACTTCGGGAATGGCGCTAGATGCCCCATTTCGGTGGGCCCCATTTGAAAACCGTTATTTCATGGGGTTCTAACCTATTGTTTCAGGGTCGCCCGTTTCGTGTTCGCGAATCTGATAGCGAAGGAAGTCGTGAATGGCATCAAGGGCTGATGGGTCGGCCGTTTTGATTACGACACGGGCTCCAATCGGAGTTTCCACATAGGTGTACTGGATTTTTCCGCTCAGGCGCTTCATGGTGTTCGCGCCCAGTGGGAGCACGTCGTGCACCATCATGGGAATCTGGAAGTCGCCCGTGGCGAAGGCCGCAGCGATACGCTGGAAATGCTTGCGAATTTGGTCGACGCTGACGGTGTCTTGCGGGTCGTTGGCCTGAACTTGGATGGCGCCGCCATCGACCTTGAGTAAGAAATGGTGGGTGGTCTTCGATTGCTCAAAACCCATTGCTGCGTTGCCGCGGCTTTCCAGAGTCGAGCCAGAAGCGGATTGATCCGAGTGCGCCGACGAGGCGGACTTGTTTGGCGCCACGTGCTGCTCGTGCAGCGGACAATCCTTGATTGCGTCTTCTTTTGATTTATCTTTCGGGGATTCCTGCGGGGGCAAGGGAAAGGCCGGGGCAGTGAACAGAATGGCCGCCACGAAGGCAGCCAGCACAAAAGTTACTTTTCGCATTTGCGTTCCTCCCGTAATACTTTGGATTTCCGAAGGTTTGGAGTGAGCAAAGGAGAGCTTCGCTCCGGACTCTTCGGGTGAGCAACCACGAATGCATCGAGCAGTCCGGCCCGTTTTCCCCGGGGAGTAGCTCTAAGGCGGCGGTCCCAATCGGTGAGCGCGGTTCGCAATTCGCGCCGCCATAGGCGCAGAGTGCGCAACTGGCGTTCTACGGCGGCGAGCTTGTTGCCGGCCAGTGCGCGAACGCGGCGACATGGAGCGCGTCCGAGGTCGCGGTCCGCTAGAATGGCGCCAAGCTCGTTCACTGTAAAACCGATCGAAAGCGCGCCACGAATGAGCCTGACACGGCGGAGCGCTTCGGGCGAATAGAGACGATAGCCCGCAGCGGACCGCTCTGGGCGCGGCAGCAGCCCGCGCCGCTCGTAATGACGCAGCGTGTCGGGGCTGACGCCGGCCCGGCGAGCCAGCTCACCGGAACGAAGGGGCCGGGTGTCTGAGGCAGTCGGTGTCACGTTGAAAGTGTCAGGTCTGGAACGCGTTCCAGGGTCAAGCATTATTTTTTGGGCTGGCGCGCGGACGACGCGGTCGTCGCGGTGAGCGCTCAGCAGCAGTCGCAGCCTAACTTGGACGAATGAACGGCTTCCCATCCCTCTCGCAAGATCAGTGGGACAAGAGCCAACGCGGCTGCAGGGTCGGCCCACGATTTGGCCCAAATCGTATTCACCACCAACCCTGCCAGAGCGATCACTGCCATATAGCCACACAGAGCAGATTCGACAGCATCCGCCCTTAGGGCGGCGCTCGACGTTACGACTGCCAACTTTCGTTTCCGGCTAGCGAGCCAAGGCATCACAACGGCTGCGGCTAACAGGATTGCGATTCCGAGCAGACTGCGCTGCGCCTCGCGATACCCGAGAAGATTCAAGATAGAAGTCAGCATAACAAGTCCCGCCAAAGCAAAAAGCAAAGTCCCGGCGATACGGGCGGCCCTTGTCTCGTCGAGGGCGAACCGAAAGCGCCAGAACACAACGGCGGCCGAGAGGAGTTCGATCAGACTATCGCCGCCAAAAGCGAACAGCGCGGGACTGTGTGAATGCCAAGCTGTGACGAGAGAAACGACTGCTTCCACACTCATCCAGATGAACGTGAAGACTTGAAGTCGGAGGACGCTCCGGGAAACATCGGAAAGCGGCGAGGATGTCGCTACGGTCATTGCAATCCTTCCGGTCATTCTACTCCGCAGTCGCAGCCGAACGAGCTTACGAGCTGGCCGCACGACTTTCTAGGCCATCGCACTGAGCTACTTGATTGGGGATACGGATTCAACGGTCACGGTTTCACCCTTCAAAGTGCCTTTCACCGTGACTTTCTGTGCTGCGTACTTATCCAGTTCTGCTTCGTGGCCTTCGAGCGTGTAGACAGTCTTCCCGACAACGAGGGCATACTTGGTCCCCTGCTTCACGCAATAACGAAGACATTCCGCATCGGGCTTGTCCTTCATCATATGGGTCTGGCCGCACATTGCATCACTCACGACTCCGGTTAGTGTCTTCTGGGCACCCGATGTTTGAGCAAGAATCGAAACCGTTCCGAGCAGTGCTGTTGATGCCAGAACAAGAATCGCCTTTGTTGAGAACATAGTTTTCATCTTTCTTTCTCCTTATTTTGAAATGACTGCTTGAAATTCCTACGCACCTGCCTGGGGTTCTCTTGGCTGCAATGTTCCACGGCGAAGCGCACGCTCCTTCATCAAAGCGAAAAACACCGGCACCAGAATCAGGACGTGAATGGTGGACGTGATCATCCCGCCGACGATAGGTGCGGCAATGGGCTTCATTACGTCGGAACCCACGCCGGATTCCCACAGAATGGGGATGAGGCTAGCGAGGACAACGCAGACCGTCATTAGTTTTGGCCTTAGGCGGTGGACAGCCCCTTCGATCACTGCTGCTTCGATGTCTTCGTGACGCAGAGGAACGCCGGACTTGAGCCGGTGATCCAGGGCTTCATGTAGATAGACAACCATGACCACGCCCGTTTCAACGGCAATGCCGAAGAGCGCGATGTAGCCGACCCACACCGCTACGCTGAAGTTGTAACCGAGCAGCTTCTGCAGGATGAGGCCGCCCGTCAACGCATAGATCGTCGGGAAAATGAGGACAGCCGCTTCGGTGATGGAATGAAACACCACGTAGAGCAACATAAAGATGACAAAAAAGACGAGCGGTAGAATGATTTGCAGCCGCTCTTTGGCCCGCAACTCGAACTCGTATTCACCCGACCATTTGTAGGTGAAACCGGGAGGCAAGTTGAGTTTTTGCTTGAGCAAATTACTCGCGTGCGTGACGAAGCCGCCGTAGTCTTTCGTGTTCAGATCGATGTAGACATAGCCCGTGAGCGCCCCGTCTTCATCGCGGATCATCGACGGTCCCCGAGAGAACGAGATTTTCGCGACTTCGGAAACTGGAATCTGCGCGCCGGAGGGCGTGCCAATTAGGACGCGCCGCAATTCCTCGACGTTGTCCCTGAAGTCGCGGTTATACCTGACATTCACTGGATACCGCTCGCGACCCTCGACATTTTCAGCGACCATTTCGCCGCCAATTCCCGAAGTGACTGCCTGCTGCACATCAGCGATAGTCAAACCATAGCGAGCCGCTTCCGCACGGTTCACCTCGACGTTGAGATAAAAGCCTTGCGAAACGCGTTCCGCGAAAATGGAGCGCATCTCCGGAATTGCCGAGAGGATCTGCTGCACCTGCGCACCAACCTGCTGGACGCCCTCCAGATTCGGCCCCTGAATCTTCAAACCGAGAGGGGTCTTGATACCTGTTAATTCCATATCGAGGCGGTTTTCGACCGGCATGGTCCAGGTGTTGGACAACCCAGGAAACTGGAGTTTTGCGTCCATTTCCTGAATGAGCTTTTCGTAGGTCATCCCCGGCCGCCATTGACTGCGCGGCTTGAGCATGAGCGTCGTGTCATACATATCGAGGGGAGCGTTATCGGTCGCGCTGTCGGATCGCCCAATGGAACCGAAGACGGTTTCGACTTCCGGGAATGTGCGAAGGATTCGATCCTGTTCCTGGAGCAGTTGCGACGCCTGCCCGATGGAGATCCCGGGCAAGGCTGTCGGCATGTAGAGAGCCGAACCTTCATAGAGGGGCGGCATGAATTGACTTCCAATATGGAGCGCGAGCGGAAGTGTGACGATCAGAAAAACCAAATTGAGCAGCAAGGTGGTTTTGCGGAACCGCAAGCACAGTCTCAGAATCGGCAAATAAATAGCCTGGGTGATTCTGGAAATGGGATTCCGCGATTCCGGTATCAGTCGCCCACGTATGAATAGGATCATGAGCACTGGGACAAGCGTGATCGCCAAGATGGAGGAGAAGCCAACCGCCAGCGTCTTCGTCCACGCCAACGGGCGAAACATGCGTCCTTCCTGTGCTTCCAGTAAAAAGACAGGCAGGAAGGAGACCACAATGATTACCAACGAAAAGAAAATAGCGGCACCAACTTGTTTCGCTGAATTCAGCAGGATTTTCCGTCTCTGTGGCTCGGGGAGAGGCTCGGGTTGCGAGGATTGGTGCTCGGAAAGCTGCCGGTATCCGTTTTCGACCATAACGATGGCGGCGTCCACCAGGACGCCAATCGCCAGCGCCAAACCGCCGAGCGACATGATGTTCGAGGTGACGTGGAGGTAGTACATCGGGATGAAGGATGCGACCACGGCAATGGGCAGCGTCAGAATCGGAATCAGCGCGGAACGGAAATGGAACAAGAAGATGATGATGACTACGCTGACGATGGCGGCCTCTTCGAGCAAGTCGCGTTGCAGCGTTTCGATGGAGGCGTGAATCAATCCAGAGCGGTCATAACCGGAGACTACCTCGACGCCTGGAGGGAATGATGGTTTGATCTCAGCGAGTTTTTTCTTAACGCCGTCAATGACGGTCAGAGCGTTCATGCCGTCGCGCATCACGACAATACCGCCAACCGTTTCCCCTTCGCCTTGCCACTCGGCAACTCCTTCGCGGATGTCTGGCCCGAACGTAACAGTCCCCAAATTTCGGACGAGGACCGGCGTGCCGTTCTTGGTTGCAACGGGCACGGTTTCCAGGTCGCTCAGCGAACGCAAATAGCCGAGGCCGCGAATCATGTATTCGGTCCCTCCCATTTCAAGCAGGCGTCCACCCACTTCGTTCGTACTGGCTCGAACCCTTTCGATGACCGTCGAGAGAGGGACACCATAGGCTCGAAGTTTGTCAGGGTCCACGTTGACCTGATACTGGCGAACGAATCCGCCAATGGTGGCTACTTCGGCCACCCCGGGAACAGTTTCGAGCTGGTAGCGCAGATACCAATCTTGAAGGCTGCGCAAGTCGGCCAAACTGCGTTGATGGCTGTGGTCCACAAGCGCGTATTCATAGACCCACCCTGCGCCGGTCGCATCCGGCCCGATGACTGGATGCACGCCCGAGGGCAAACGACCCGTGATCTGTTGCATGTATTCCAAGACACGCGACCGTGCCCAGTACAAGTCTGTAGTGTCCTCAAAGACGGCGAAAACGTAGGAGTCGCCAAACATCGTTTGTGCCCGCACGGCCTTTACGTGTGGTGCGGCGAGAAGCGTAGTGACAATGGGATAAGTGACCTGGTCTTCGATGAGGCTAGGAGGCTGACCCGCCCAAGGCGTGTGGATAATCACTTCCACATCGGAAATGTCTGGCAACGCATCGAGCGGAGTGTGACGCAGGGACCAGATTCCCGTGAGCACCAGCAGGACCGTTGCCATGAAAACGAGGAAACGATTTTGCGCGCACCAATCAATCCATCGGGAGATCACGTTACATCCCTCCCGCGGCATTCACGCTCAGTTGCTTGGTCGCGATGAGTTGCCCATTCTTTTTTGCGAGAATTGTGACTTGCCAAGTTCCGCCACTATCCAGCTGTCCCGAACCTTCATAGAGCCCGTTGCCCTTGTCGCTGAGAGTGACGGGTATACGCATCGATGCCATGCCCATCGCGGGCATGGCCGGCATGAAAAACGTCACGCTGACTTCTGCCCCGGAAATGGGTGCTCCACTCGCATCGGTGAGTTTCACGCGGAACACGTTGCTTCCTTTCCGCGGTGTGGTCGGGTCAGAGCTTAATTCGACATTTCCTTGCGGGGCGTTTGAAGCTGACGCCGCGCCTGCACCAGGCGGAGGTGGAACAAACGAACCAAGCGCGGCCTGAAGCTGGCTCTCGGAGTCGATCAGGAAGTTTGCGGAGGTGACAATTTGCTCGCTCACTTTCAATCCCTTCAACACGATAAAATCGTCACCCACGCGGGAGCCCAACTGTACCTCGCGCGGCTCGATGTAACCGTCGCTGCGCTCGACAAAAGCAATCGCGCGAGTGCCGGACTGAAGGACGCCGCTTCCGGGGATAACAAGCTGGTTCCCCATCGGGACCTTCAGACTTACGTTGACGAACATGCCGGGTTTGAGTTGCAACCCAGGATTCGAAAAGACGACGCGCACTTTGGCCGTTCGCGTATCCATATCCACTTGCGGATAGATAAAGTCCACGCGGCCTGTGAACGTCCGGCCCGGGTAGGTATTCACGGTGAGCGTTGCGGGAGCGCCGATCTTTATACGTTCGAGATCGTTCTGGAAGACGTGCGCCTGAACCCAAACGGTCGAAAGATCCGCGATGGTGTAGAGGCGCATTTCCGGTTGAACGGCAACGCTGGGCAGCGCATTGCGCTCGGTGATGTAGCCGGAGACGGGAGAATCGACTTCCAGTTCCTGCTGCACTTGGCCGGTGGATTCGAGGCGGGCGATTTCTTTTTGCGGAACGCCCCACTGCATGAGACGCTCCGCAGCCGCGTCGAGCAGCGATGCTGCGCTGAGGGCGACACCTTGCACCGTACTTTGCGCCACTTGCTGCTGATTCTGCTTGGCAACTAAATATTCCCGTTCGGTCGCCACTAGCTCCGGGCTGTAAACTGTGAATAGCGGCTGCCCTTTCCGGACGTATTGGTAGGTGGCATCGGCAAACACTTTCTGGATATAGCCGGAGAACCGCACCTGGACGTAGGCCAGTCGCCTTTCGTCCACAGCGACACTGCCGGTGGTGCGAATCTCGTCTGCGACTGATTTCCGTTCGACCTTGCCGGTCTTGACCCCGATACTCTGCAGGCGCTGCGGAGAGATCTGCACCGGAACCAGCGGTGCTTCTGTCGATGCGGGGGGTGTGGCCATCGAGTCGGCCATGGAATCCTTCGCGGTGGTATTCGCCATTTTAGTTTCCGAAACTGCCATCGGCTGCACTGTGCGATAATGCAGCCACAACCCAACGAGGACGACGCCAAGCACGACATTTCCAATCAATGCCGCCAAAAATACAATGCGATTCGTTTTCATCATTTCGCTCCCTCGTCATGCAATGACAGTCCAGTGAGCTGCTCGATGCGCGCGACGGCAGTCTCGTATTCGGCCATGTTCTGCCAGTAGTCCTCGTCGAGATGCAGTACATCGAGAAACGCCGTTAGCAGCGCCTGAAAATCCTGTTTGTTCGATTGGTAGCCTGCGATACCTGCTTGAAATTCCGAACGCGCCTGCGGAGACAGTCCTTCGCGGTGAATCTTGAGCAGTTCGGAGGTCTGCTGGACGATCACATATTGCGAGCGCAAATTCCCAGCGAGTTGTTGCGATTGCGCCTGGAGATCACTTCGCGCACGAAGCTGCTCAGATTCGGCTTGGGCCAATTCAGGGCGTTGTTTGCGAGTGCGATAGATCGGGACCTTGATGCCAACGCTCAGCATGTAGTACGCGCGGAACTGGGTGGGGTCAGTGCGCTGCCACATGTACTGCACGTTGAAGTCAGGGTAAAAGTCTTTGCGGGCGAGGTTCACCTGCAATGACTGCCTTTCGATCATCTTCTGTGCGCTGGCGATTTCCGGGCTCTGTACCCGTGCCGCGGCAAGCAGTTCGGCGTACGTTTGGACAAGAGGTGTTTCGACGAGATCGGCTGTCTCGATATCCGGTGATTCCTGAGAACGGTTGAGGAGTTGTTTGATCTGGGCTTCGAGCTTTCCGACTTGGAGATGATGCATGGCGATTTCGCGAAGCAGTTTGGTTTTTTGGAGTTGCGCCTGGAGGACGTCCTGCTGCGTTCCCATCCCGGAACGGTACCGGGCGTCGGCGGCCTGTTCTACTTGCTTGAGCAACTCGCCGTCCTCTTCCAGGATCGTGAGTGTTTTGGAAAGATACGCGAGCTGGAAATACGTGCCTTTGAGTTCAGCAAGGACGGCGCGGCGCACGGATTCGACTTGTTGCTGAGAAACATCCGCTTCGCGTTTCGCAATCTCACCCTTCACGCGCAACTTGCCTGGGTACGGAATGTCTTGTGAAACACCGAGGCCGAGATAGGCAAAGTCGCTGTTGGTGTAGCCGGCAAAGGGGCGGGGACTGCCCACGCTGACATGTTGCAAATTGAATTGCGGGTCGGGCAGCGTCGAGACTTGTGTTGGAACTTGCTTCGCCGCCTGCCATCCTTGCCGCGCCGCTTCAATCTGCGGATTGTTCTTCTCCGCTTCCGCGAGCAACTCAGAGAGTGGAGTGACCGACCCCGTGTGCGATATTGGAGATTCCTGCGCAAAAGCATGTGCAGCTAAAACGACGGAAAGCAAAATCACAGAAACACTTCGACTAAGAGCTACGCACGACAAACGCGCAGCGAAATTCGTTCTCGCTATTGAAAACATCTTTTTCTCCTAAGCGTGCGGATCGAAGCCGCGGACCATCGGTGAGTCACCCAAAAGGGCCTCGACCGAAACACGTCGACGGGTTAAATGGCCAGTAGAGACAGAAAAAGAGACAAGCCGGTGATTTGCAGCACCGTTGAACAGCGGATCAGATCAGGAGGGAAGAGTGAAGGGTGTACAGTTCGGGAGGCGAATGCGGCGGAACCTCGAAATCCAAGCGAAAGGCTTCGGGGTACGTCATTGCCTGCGGTGAAGCAAGAATATCGCTCGAGACCATCACTGGCGCATGGAGGGTCACGTGAGCGACGGGCAACACGCTGGGAGACTGAGACGAAACCATCGCCTTGCAGCAATCGTGGCTCTGATTGGACGGATCGCAGGGCATGGTACCGCAGCACTTCATGCTCTGCTGGTCTTGCGTCATCGCGGACATGCAGTCCGCAAATTGCAGGCCCAAAAAGGCGACCACGGCCAAAACTACGAATAGTCTCTTGCCCATCATGCTAGTTCGACTCTACGTGGATTAGACGCCTTGGTCAACGAAAGGGTACATAGATCATTTGCGAGGCCGCCAACCCGAACCAACAAGCTGAAGGATCGTATCAAAGCATTCGGGTCCAACCGAAGGCGCATTTGAATCGGGATACTCTAGCTGTGCTGTTGTGCAGGTGTGGGTGCAACTAAAGAGGGAAAAATGGCTCCCAATTTCTCGTAAGCGACACCAGATAGGGCACTTAGATTTTCAATCATTTCGGCTGTTAACCGAAGGGTTGCTAGTTCGAATCTAGCCCGGGGAGCCAGACCTTAGCTGTCCAGCCAATCGCAAAATGCATTTTCGCTTTGGCCAGCCTGACGATCATCGGGTGATAGAAGCATTCTGAAAGAAGTGCTCACCCAACCTTGCATTTTGGGGCGATGTGAAGATGCTCCACTTGTGGAGGTGGAGTCCGACACAACGTCGTCCGCTCTATCCGCGAGCTTGCCCCACTGCGAGCGGAAGGGTTCGCCCTAGTCCTGGCGCAGGGCAGTGACCGGATCAACGCGGCTTGCACGGAGGGCTGGCCCAGAACTGGCTAAGAGCGCGGCGAACACCAGCACGGGAATTGTAAGGATTAGAGTGGATGGCTCATTGGATTGCATTCCGTCTACCGTGTGCATCAATAAGCGCCCTGCCGCCAGAGCTGTAACAATGCCCACGGCAATACCGCCGAAAACCATTCCGAGGCTCTGCCGTAGCACAAGCCGAATGACGTCGCGAGCGGTCGCGCCAAGCGCCATGCGCACGCCGATTTCCGGCACACGCTGTCCGGTCAAGTAAGCCAGCACGCCGTAAATGCCGATGCACGCCAGCAGCAGAGCCAAGCCAGCGAAGATGCCGAAGAGCAGCGAGAGGAAGCGTTGCTCCGCGAGCGACTCACTCGCCAGCTGTTCCATTGTGCGGACTTCGTAGAGAACTTGATCGCCCGCAACACCTTTCAGTTCGCTCCGCAAAGATGCAAGAGCACTCAACGGAGGAATTTCGGTCCGCGCGGCAATCGACATCAGTTCCGACCAGCGGTGCATGAAACCGTCGGGAAGCTGGGCAAAGGGATAGTAAATCTGCGCGCGGACCTTCGCTTGATCGTCACCGGCAAGCCCCCAGTGCCGGACGTGTCCCACGACGCCCACTATTTCGAATACGTTGCCGCCGTAGCCCATGTCAGGAATCCAGAGCCGCTTTCCGACCGGATCCTGAGTACCAAACGCGTTCTGCGCCAGGACCTCATCAATCACGATAACGGGCGTGCTTTCGAGCGTGTCGTGATCATCGAAGAATCGTCCCCGGCGCAAGGGGATTCGCATGACGTTCAGATAATCTGGAGAGACGCTCGTCAATAGAGCAAACGGCAACTTGTTCGTGGGCGGCACATCCGCGCTGGTCCAATAGCCCTCTTCATTATCGCCCGCGCGCATGGGAAACGTATCGACCGTGGCGACCGATTGCACGCCGGGCACATTCCGGGCCCGAGCGAGCACATCCTTCCAAGCAGCACGCGTTTTTGCCGGATCCGCAAGCGTCGCGGGCGAAAGCGCCATCCGAGTGACCAGCACGTTGCGGACGTCAACCCCAGCATCGAGAGAGGAGAGATGAAGCAGTGTTCTCCCAAGCATTCCAGCGGAAACCAAAAGGATAATCGCCAAGGCGATTTCGGAAATCACAAAGATGCCGTGGAGACGTCGCGAGCTCCCGGCGATACTGCGCGCCCCAGTGCGCAGCTTCTGTTCCAGATTGCTAAATGGCGCGCGCAGGGCCGGCGCGAGTCCAAAAAGAAGCCCGCTCAACGTGGAAACGCCAAAGGCAAACAGAAGCACGTGCCAATCGAGGCGAACTTCTTCCGCACGCGGCAGAGCACCCGGCCACACTTGTACAAACGGACGGATGCCGTCCGCCGCGATAAGCACGCCGAGCAATCCTCCAGCGAGTCCCAGCATTGCGCTTTCGGTCAGGCACTGGCGGACTAGCCGGCCGCGGCTGGCTCCGAGGGCCGCGCGCATGGCAAGCTCGCGCTCCCGCGAAACGGCACGGGCGAGTAACAGGCTGGCGACATTTACGCACGCGACCAACAGCACCAGGCCCACCGCTCCAAGCAAAAGCCACAGCTTCGATCCAACATTTCCGACATTCGGACGCAGTGACCGCACTTGAAAAGTGCGTCCGGCATTTGTGTCCGGGAATTGCTCCGCCAAATGATGGCCGAGCACCGCCAACTCGCTTTGGGCTTGCGAAAGCGTCCTGCCTGGCTGGAGTCGGCCCACGACATGCATTGGATGTGCCGCTCGATTCCGCAGATATCGGGCCGTATCTTGCCCTACCGGCGTGTATATATCCGCCTCGTCGCCGAACAACTTGAGCCCTGCCGGAGCGATACCCACAACGGCATAGCGCTTGCCGTCAAGGATAACTGAGGAACCGACAGCGTCCCCCCCGGTGAAGTGACGCTGCCAAAAACCACTGCCCAGGATTGCTACCGGCGCTGCACCCTGGCGGTCTTCTTCGGGCAAAAAGCTGCGTCCCTGCACAATGGGCACACGCAGAACGGAAAACAAGCCCGACGAAATCTCGCGAAGATCGACATATTCGGGCTCTCCAGGCTCGCTGACTGTGCCTCCGGTATACAGCGCCGCGGCAATTGCCAGCGAACGGCTCTCGCGAGCACAGTCAATGAAATCCAGATATGCGACATTCTGTTCGCCAAAAATTTCTGCATTCCACCGGTCTGACTGTCCATTCACGGCGACAAGTTTGTCGGCGTCCAAAAAAGGCAGCGGCTTCAGCAGAACACCGTTGATCAGGGTGAACATGACGGTGGTCGCCCCGATGCCGAGAGCAAGCGTCAACAAAGCGACAACCGCAAAGCCGGGTTGTTTCTGAAGCATGCGAATGGCGTAGCGAAAGTCCTGAAGCAGGTCCTCCAGCCACCGCATGCCGCGAGCAACGCGGCAGTTTTCTTTCACCTGTTCGGGACCGCCAAGGGCAAGCCTGGCTCGCCGCCGCGCTTCGTCCGGGGAGAGGCCTCGTGCGATCAACTCGCTCGCATGTTCGTCGAGATGGAAGCGCAATTCTTTTTCTAGCTGATCTTCCATCTTCCTGCGGCGCAACAGACGCTGCCACCAATTCATTCAGCACCTCCCTCGGACAGTTTCAGGACCAGCCCGACGGCGTCAATCAAGCGCTGCCAGCTCGCAGCTTCCGTTTCCAGCTGCGTACGTCCTTTCCGCGTCAGACGATAGAATTTTGCCTCGCGCCCGCTTTCTGTCTCCTCCCAATCGGCGGCGAGAAGGCCGCGGTTTTCGAGCCTGTGCAATGCCGGATAGAGAGACCCTTGCGGAACCTGCACCACGCCGCGCGAGACCTGTTCCAGGCGTTGCGCGATGGCGTACCCATGCACCGGGCCGAGTGCGACCACTTTCAGAATTAATAAGTCCAGTGTTCCTTGCGGGAGATCGGATTTTTCTGCCATAAGCATGCCTCCGACTTCTACCTATGTAGCATAGGATGTGTAGAAGTACAAGGTATGTGTCATTACTCTGCGGCTGGTGGGCAACCGTTATTCTATTTCGCAAACGGAACGGGGCGATCGTAGCCCGTCATTTCCAGATAGCCTACTCCACTCAGCGATTGCGGACCGCGCTGGCCGCTGAGAATTATGGCGCCTTCCCAATAGTTTGCAGCGAATCCCGCTTTTCCCGTCAATTCCTGCGATTCGAGGAGAGTCTTCGCTTCCAGTTCGATGTTCAATTTTGGGATGCCAACTCTCCAACGGATTGGATAGCGCACGCCCGTAATTGGGCTTGCCCAAATTTCGCCAGCCGGCTGCAGGACGAAGTCAGCCGAACGCAAATGCGTAGTCTTTCCTTTCACGTCCACGTACGTGCCCGCGGAATGGGGATCAATCGAACCATCCCTGCGTCGAATGCGAAAGAGCATCAACTCCGTATTGTCCGCAAGTTGCAGACTCAGCCAGTCCCAACCAGTCTGTTCAGAGTCAAGCTGGTGCGTGAAGAACTCATGATCCATCCAACTGGTGCCGCGCACCTCAAATCTCTTATTACCCAGTTCGATCGCACCGGAGGTCCCGAGCCTTGTAAAAGAAATATAGTGCGAGGCGCAGCCCGGCCTTTCCGCTTTTTGGCTGATGCCGTTTTCACCATGAATGACAAGCGGTTTTTCCGGGTGCAGCGTCAAGTGCAGTTGAAAGTGCTCGTCGATCGCTCGTAGCTCCTGGTCGTCGCCGTGCCATTGAATCTGCCAATTGCCGTTCCAAATGCGGCCAAGGGATTCATTCACTGCGGCTATGCCTGGGCCGGATCGATTCGTTCGTTCGGAGTGATAAAACTTCCCGCCGTCGAGATCGCTCAAAGCGAGATGGGCGAGATAGAGGTCCCGCAGTTCCCAGGCGGCCGTCTTCGCAGGATCGCGGCTAACTCCCTGCCGGAAGAAAGTCAGCTCAAATCCAAACCGGTGGCTATCCGGCGATTTCAGATTTCCAGTGTAGTACCACCATTCGGTTTGATAGTCCGGATGATTGAAGTGATCCCGCGGGAATTCGTAGCGGTATCCCGGCAAGGCGGTTCGGTATTGAGCGGCAAGAGGCTGCAGCAGCAGAAGCGCGACTCCGATACAAGCGAGCTTACTCCTCATGTACGACCTCGACGGGACTCAAACGCACCGCGACTTGCGCTGGGTAAAGTCCTGCAAACACGGTCGCTGCATAGACCACCGTCAGTGCGCCAAGAAGAATCTCAATCGGCCAGTGAAATCGGATCGTCCAGCCGAAGGACTGTTTGTTGATCACATAAATCAAGATGAGCGACAACGCAAAGCCCAGAGCCAAGCCGGCAAGATTGGCGAGAAGTCCGAGCAAACCGGCTTCGACGAGAATCAGCTTGCGAACCTGCCGCGTAGCTGCGCCAAGAAATTGAAGAAGACCAAGCTCACGGCGTCGGTCAATCACCAGGGCAAGAAGTGCTCCGGCAATGCCCATCACTGCGACGATGACCGCGACCGCTTCCAAGGCGTACGTGATGGCAAACGTACGGTCGAAGATGCGAATCGCTTCCGCGCGCAAATCTCGATTCGAAAACATCAGCACTCGGTGCCCAGTGGTGGCCTTCTCGATTTCAGTTCGAACCACGTCCAGTTGCGCGCCCGGAGAAACATAAATGGCAAGATTTGAAGGCGCACGGTCGGGCAAATACCGCAGCATAGTATTGCGGTCCATAAAAATGCCGCCGCGCTCGCTGGAGTAGTCATAATAAACATCGGCAATGCGGAAGGTTGCGCGCGTTTCGCCAAGCGAAAGCGTAAGCGAGTCACCAGCCTTCAGATGGTGTTTGTAGGTAAAAGGCTCGCTGACGATCACGGCGTTCGAATCGCGAAGCTCGGCGAGGACTTGCTCCTTGGGGCGTCCGGAAAAAAAATCTGAATTGTGATAGACGCGCGGGACGTTCAGATCCGCGGAAGCAAGAGTCGCCGGCATGTTTTCAAAGTTGATCTCGTAGGCTCGCAGGCGATCAACGGCCGCCACGCCTGGCAATTTCGCAATCTCTTCCTCCAGACCGGAAGAAAGAGTTGGATGACGATCTGCGGCTGCGGAACCAGCCGGACGCAGATACAGGTCGGCGGGCAACTGATCCTCCATCCAAACCACGACAGTCTGGCGGAAGCTCCCGACCATGATGCCGACCGCGGTCATCATCGCTATGGCGGTTGAAAGCGCGCCGACGAGAACGGAAGTACGGCGCAAGGAGGCCGCTAGGCTTCGCGAGGCGAGCAGCGCTTCTATGCCGAGGAGCTTGCCTAGAAGTTTGGAAGAAACAGAAGTCAGCGCTTCAACGAATGCCGGAATGGCCAGCGCCGATGCTACAACGAGAAGGATCGCGGCGAGATAGCCCAGCAACGGCTTGCCGGCGATCGCGGGGGCGCGAGAAGCGGCACCTGCCGCCAGACCGAGCGCCAGAGCAATCCATAAGTCTCGCGCTTTTTGAACGTGCACGTCATATTCCCGCCGGCCTCGCGCCATTGCTTCTACGGGCGAGACCTGCGAAGCCTCATCCGCCGGTGAATAGGCCGACGCCACCGCAACTCCCACGCCAATTGCGAACGCGAGAAAAACAGACCCCGCATTCAGCTCAATAATTCCTGGGCGGCTGCTGACGTAGAGCGATTCCACTGTGGCGGACATCAATCGAACCGCGCCAGTGGCCATAAAGCGGCCAAGAGGAAGCCCGACCAACGCTCCTGCAATGCCGAAGCAGGCCGCTTCGCCGACGAATGCGGAGAGAATGACACGCTTGCTGGCGCCGAGGGCGCGCACGATTCCAATCTCTGGACGGCGCCGAACGACCGAAACGGAAATCGTGTTGTAGATAAGGAAAGCGCCAACAACGAGAGAAATGTAGCTCAGGAGCCGCAAGTTCCAACGGAAGGCCGCCAGCATACGGCGATTCTCATTGGTGCCCGTGCCCTGTGGACGAACTTCGACTCCAGCCGGAAGCGCGGCCTGCAAACGCTGTTGCCATTCTTCCGGGCTGGGAGTCTCCGGCACTTTCAAGAGGATGCGATCGACGCGGCCGTAGCGCGCCAGAGCATGCTGAGCGGCTGCGAGATCCATCACAATAGCGGATTCGTTGCCATTCGAATCAGGGTAGACGCCCCGCACGGTGTAACTGTGAACTTGATCGTTGATAAGCAGCTCGACTCGGTCGCCGGCTCTGTACCCCAGGCTCGAACCCACCCAAATGCTGTCGGCATCTCCCAAATACTCAAACGCATGTTCCGAAACATCCTGCGTCTGAGACGCAACAGGCTTTTGCGATTCACTTTGCGCGAAAGCGCTGCCTTCGGCGACGAGATCCAGCCCAATGAGAGGTAGTGACTTTTTTGTATCGGCTATCACCGCGTAGTCCTCGATGCGCGGTGAGACCCGGATCGGATAAGGCAGCGTTGCCAGCGTGCCAACGACGTTTTCCGGTACGCCTCCGGAAGTGACGACTTCCAGATCGTTGTCGCCAGCCAGCGTTTCCATTGAACTGCGGAACGAGCCTGCAGCTGCGCCGCCCGCAAGATCAATAGCCAGCACAACTGAGACGCCCAATGCGATGGCCAGAATCGTCAGCGAGGTCCGGACCGGCTCCCGGAAGAGCGGTCGCACCATCAACCTGTAAAAAGGCACAAGGAGAGTCATTTCAGCGCCGCGTGATTTCCTGAATTCTTCCGTCGCGCAACCGGACGAGCGTATTCGCAAGCGATGCAGCCTCCGGACTGTGCGTCGCCATAATGGTCGCCGTGTTTTGCTCTCGGGTGAGTCGCCGGAGCAATTCAAGAATCAAGCCACCCGTCGTGGTGTCGAGATTGCCGGTGGGCTCATCCGCCAGCAGAATGCTCGGCGAATGAATGAGCGCGCGTGCAATCGCGACCCGCTGCATCTGGCCACCGGAAAGCTGGTGAGGATAGCGATCCCCGAGACCATCGAGTTCCACCCAGGCAAGCCGTTCTCGCGCCGCTTCGCGCGGATTAGACTTTCCGGCAAGGAGCAGCGGCAGTTCGACGTTTTCGAACACCGTCAGCGTGTGAAGCAGTTGGAACGATTGAAAAATGAAACCAATTTTCTCGCGATGCAACCGTGTCAAGCCGCTGTCTTTCAACGACGACGTCGCAACTCCGTCCAAAAGCACGTTGCCGGAAGTGGGAAAATCCATCGCGCCTGCCAGATTGAGCAGCGTGGATTTTCCGCAGCCGCTGCGTCCCACCATCGCCACAAATTCGCCTCGCTCGACGTTCAGGGAAATGCTGCTGAGCGCATGCACAGGCTGGCCGTCCGTCAAATAGTCTTTTGAGACTTCTTGCAGCGAAAGAATCGGCATATGGAATTGCGAGCGGGCCACACTCTCACTATTTGTCCCGGTCGTGGCTCATAGATTATACGGTGCGACTGAACGGCATCGATCGGGAATGTGCCTGCCGCTCAGACAGGCCGCGCCCAGGAAACTAGCATTGAGCCTGGGATACTCCTGTTATAGACTTCGCAGTCACCAATTTTCACACGCTTTCTTCAGGGGTCTGGCTGGCAAGAGACGGGAATAACGTTCTTATAGGGGACGGCCGTGCCCGGCTCGCAAGAGTCGTTGGAGTCTCATTGAGGCGGTACGCCGGGGCCGGTTTTGCGGCCGCGGCGCCAAGGAGGCATGGATGCTGCTTGCATCTTCTGTCGCGGTAACCCATCGAGCGCTCGCAACCGTCGATCTCGTGATTATCGGTGTCTACTTTGCCATCGTCTTTGGCATTGGCATGTACTTTGCTAGGAAGGAACGCACTTCTGAGGATTACTTCCTGGCAGGCCGCGACGTTGGATGGTTCTTCATTGGCGCATCGTTGTTCGTCTCGAATATCTCCACGGAACACTTCATCGGCCTTTCCGGTACGGGCGCTTCATCGGGGCTGGCAGTCGGCCACTTCGAGTGGCTGGCATGCCTGATCCTGCTGATTCTCGGCTGGGTGTTCGTTCCCTTCTACCTGCGCAGCAACGTATTTACCATGCCCGAGTTCCTGGAACGCCGCTTCAACCGGCAATGCGCAGTCTATTTGGCGGCAATTTCCATCATCGCTTACATCTTCACGAAGATTTCTGTGCAGCTCTACGCCGCGAGCGTGGTGCTCGAGCGAGTCGCTGGCTGGAAGCTGTGGGAGACGGCCGTCGTTTTGGTCATTGCCACCGGCATTTACACCGTCGCGGGCGGATTAGCAGCGGTCATTTACACGGACACCGTGCAGACTCTGATCCTGATCACCGGCGCGGTCGCCCTTACAATCATTGGTCTGGGACGCGTTGGTGGCCTGGAACACCTCCGCACTATGGTCCCTCCGGACTATTTCCACATGATAAAGCCTGCGTCGGATTCAAACTTCCCATGGACAGGCATCTTTTTCGGCGCGCCAATTCTTGGCATCTGGTACTGGTGTACCGACCAGGTGATTGTGCAGCGCGTGCTATCGGCGCGTGATGAGGGACACGCAAAAGCGGGAACGATTTTCGCGGGCTTCCTGAAAATCCTGCCCGTATTCATGCTCGTCCTTCCCGGCATCATTGCCTTTGCGCTGTTTCCGGAACAGGTGAAAAAGCCCGACTTCGCCTACCCCACTCTCGTCCTTAACCTCCTGCCAGTCGGACTCGTTGGCTTGGTTATGGCTGCATTGCTGGCGGCAGTCATGGGCGCGATGAGTTCGGTTTTCAACTCGGCTTCCACGCTCGTCACGCTTGATTTTTACAAGAAGCTTCGTCCGCAAGCCTCGGAGAAGCAGCTGGTCAATTTCGGCCGCGTGGCGACGGGGGTGATGGTGCTGCTGGGTTTGCTGTGGGTGCCCTTCATTCACTACATCAGCAGCCAGCTCTACATCTACCTGCAAAGCGTCCAGGCCTACATCAGCCCGCCAATCTCCGCCTGTTTCATCCTTGGAATCCTGTGGCCGCGCCTTAACGGCTCCGGGGCCATCGCTTCGCTGCTGACGGGCTTCGTTATGGGCGCTGCGCGATTCATAATGGAGCTTGCCGATCGTGCCAGCGGCGGCCGCTTTGAATCCCCGGCTGCCCGCTGGCTCATCGACATGAACTTCCTGCATTACGCAATTTTCATGTTCGTGGTCTGTGCCGTGGTCCTGATCGGGATCAGCCTTATGACTCCAGCTCCAGATCGCAAGCGCCTCGCTGGCCTTACCTTCGCGACCGTGGACGACAAAATGGAAACTGTCGCTGTCGGCATACCCCAGCGCAAACCCGCCCAGGAGACGGCGACGGAACATGCCATCAACGTCGTTTTCAGCCTGATGTTGCTGGCCACGGTCGTGGGGCTTTGGATTTATTTCCGATAGTAGCGGACGGAGAACGATTCGATGAGTGCAAATGCCATCCGCGCATTGAAACCGAAGGTGACACAGGAAGAGGCCGCGCGCGCCTTTTCCGGCAGCGGCGTATCCGCGCTGTATTGGCGAATGCGCAGCGGCCCTCTGCGGCGAATCGCCGGCGCCTACGTTCCCTATTTTTTGTACCGTGTGAAATGCGCGGGCGCACCGGTGCGGCTTTTCGCCATCGATGCTGTGGACGGATCCCTCGACTTGTTCGGATTTCCGCGCATCCCCGTGGGACAGGAGTTGCTGCCATTGGAAGGACGCAACCGGCTGCAGGCCACCCTGACCGAAGAGCGTGCTGCGGTACTGTTGCGCGACAAAGTGTTGCGCGTCATTTTTCAGCAGGGTTTTTTCAAGATTCGCGACGCTCGTCTAGAGATCACTCCCGTAGGCTGCGCGCTGCATCTGCCGTATTGGCTTGGCTTCCACGAGCGTTATGGATCGGTGCATTGTCGCGTGATGGATGCGATAAGACGCCGAATCGAAGGTTCAAAGGCCTCGGCATTTTTTGAACAGTGGCTCGCAGCTTGATGTGAAGGATCGGGTCCGGATAATTCTGCGCAATTAGGAAACTCACCTGATCGTTCTTCACTTTTCTTCGCTTCCCCGGAGGACTGCCGTGACAGGTTTTGCTCGAAGCATCGCAATTGGGCTGTTTGGCTTCACTCTCGGAAGTGGACTTGTCTTCGCGCAAGGCTGGCAGCACCTTGGTAACGTTCAACGCGTCGAAAGGCTGAAAGACGGCGTCGAGCTTACTGCCGGCACAGCGAAAGTGCGTGTCACGGCATTCCGCGACGGGGTGTTCCGAGTGCGTGTCGCTCCAAAGGGTACTTTTCCCAAGGACTTTTCCTGGGCGGTGATCCAATCACCCGAACCACCGGCAGTCAAAGTCGAGGAAAACCAAAAGGAAATCAGAATCGCGGCGGGAAATATAGTCGCCATCGTTCAGCGATCGCCTCTCCTAATCGATTTCTCTGATGCTGCCGGAACCGTCCTCCTCGCCGACGAACCGAGCCTGCCAATGGCCTGGAATGGCAGGCGAATTCACACCTGGAAGAAAATGCCTGCAGATGAAAATTATTTTGGGTTGGGCGACAAAGCCGGACCCATGAACCGCCGGAACCGCTCCTTTACAAACTGGAACACCGATGAATTTGGCTGGCAAGAGTCCTCAGACCCTTTATATAAGACCATTCCTTTCTTCATCGGGCTGCGCAATGGCATCGCTTATGGCCTTTTCTTCGACAACACCTATCGAAGCATTTTTGATTTTGGCAAAGAATCGCGAGATTATTTTTCCTTTGGTGCTGAGGGCGGGGAGCTGAATTACTACTTCTTTGCCGGACCCGAGCCAAAAAAAATCATCGACGAATACACCGCCATGACGGGACGCTCTCCTCTGCCGCCTCTGTGGACGCTCGGCTATCAGCAGTGCCGCTATTCCTACTATCCGGAATCACGAGCACGGGAGATCGTCAAGACGCTTCGCGAGAAAGAAATACCAGCGGATGTCATCTACTTCGACATCGATTATCAGCAGGGCAACGCGCCCTTCACCATCAACAGGGAATACTTCCCGACTTTCGAGAGAATGATCGGGGATTTTCGCGCTCAGGGAATGCACACCATTTTGATCACCGACCTCCACATCAAGAAAGACCCCGGCCATGGCTATGTGCCGTACGATTCGGGAATAAAGAACGATGTGTTCGTGAAGAATCCCAATGGATCGGTTTATGTAGGGACCGTTTGGCCGGGCGAAAGCGTGTTTCCGGATTTTACCTTGACACGTGCGCGGGACTGGTGGCGCGGACTCTACAAAGACTTCGTCAGCATGGGGGCGGCGGGCTTCTGGAATGACATGAATGAACCAGCGCTGTTCCTACGCGCCGATAAAACCATGCCGCTTGACACCGTGCATCGGCTGGACGATGGAACCACACTCGACCATCGTGCCATTCACAATGTCTACGGCATGCAGAACGTGCGTGCCACGTACGATGGGTTGCTCAAACTCCAAGCGAACGAACGGCCATTCGTGCTCACGCGCGCCGCGTATTCCGGCGCCCAGCGGTATGCCGCCACTTGGACGGGCGACAACAGCAGCACCTGGAATCATCTGAAGATGAGCACGCCGATGCTCTTGAGCATGGGGATTTCGGGTTACCCGCTCGTCGGTGACGACATTGGAGGCTTTGCCGGTTCGCCGACGGCTGATTTGCTAACTCGCTGGTTCGAGGTCGGAGCGTTGAATCCCATTTATCGCGATCACACCGCAAAGGGTACGGCGGACCAGGAGCCGTGGGTGCATGGCCCGGAGCACGAGGCCATTCGCCGGAAATACATCGAGCTGCGTTATGTGCTGATGCCGTACCTCTATACCGGCATCGAGGAAACCTCACGCACGGGATTGCCGTTAATGCGCCCCGTGTTTCTCGAATATCCGCAGGCATCGGATTTTTACGGGGACAATCGGGATTTCCTTTTTGGACGGGATTTCTTTGTCGCGCCGGTAACCACGGAAATGGTGGATGCCGAAGAAATCTCATTGCCTCCCGGCGAATGGTATGACTTCTGGACAAACGCGAAGGTGCCGAGCAAGGAGAAGTTTTCGCTACATCCCCGGCTCGACGAAATGCCGCTCTACGTGCGCGCCGGAGCCATTGTGCCAATGCAGCCTTTGGTGCAATCCACGGAGGAAAAGCCTAACGGGCCGCTTGAGCTGCGCGTCTATCTCCCCAACGGTGCATCAAACACTGATTGCAGAGGTACACTCTATCAGGACGACGGGCATACGTTTGCCTACCAGAAAGGCGAGATTCTGCGCGTCAACTATTCCTGCCGGGTTTCGATTGGCTCTGTGACCGTGACAAGCAACGTCGAACAAAATGCATATCAGCCTTGGTGGAAGAGCGCGGAAGTAAAGTTGTTCGGCGCCACCGCCCAGCCAAAAGACGTTCGCATTGGGGAACAGATTACCAGCGAATGGCGCTATGACAGCCGCGCCCACACCGTTACGCTCACCGTGCCCGACGCCGTGAAAAATTGGAGCGTTCGCCTGGCGTTCTAGGCCGCGCCCATTTCCGCTCAATTCAGAGAAAAAATTGAAAGAGATTGTCCCGGCAAAGTAACGCGGAGCTCTTTCCCAGCCAACTCACCTTTCGCTTCGCCGAAGAGCAGTGTAATTGCCAGTGCCTTCTGCGCTGGCGTGTCCGCCAGTGGAATGTGTAGCTCCCGCTGCTGATCGGCATTGTTAAACGCGACCACAAGGCGTTCTTCCTCTGATTCGCGGGCAAAAACGTAGGAAAATTCATCGGAAGCCAAATGCCATAACTGACCGCTGCGCAGAGCGGCATGCTCGCGCCGAAGCTTCAATAGCGCCCGCACGTAAGAGAAAATCTCCTGTTGATCGCTCGCTCGTCCCGCTTGCGTGAACGCGTCGTTCTTGTCGCCAATCCACCCGCCGGGAAAGTCGCGCCGGTTGTCCGGATCGCCGCCTCCCGGCATCCCGATTTCGTCGCCGTAGTAAACCTCTGGAATGCCCCGCAGCGTGAGCGTGAGCCCGAAAGCCAGCCTCAGCTTCGCAGGAGAACTGCCTTCGGCGCTGGCGAACCGTGGCACGTCATGATTCGAAAAAAACGGAACGAGCATTTCGGGATGCAAGTACAAAGAATCATGCCGCAGCACGTCCGCGATGCGGCCTGCCGGCGTTTTTTTCAGCAAAACGTCCCGCAGCGTGAAGAACATTGGAAAGTCGAAAACAGTCGAGAGCCCGCTATCAATACCATCGTAGCGCCTCACTTCGCCCACAAAAAACGATGTGACACTCGGATCGGGATGAAACACTTCGCCGATGGTCGTTAGGTTTGGATACAGCCTGCGCAATCCCGCATGCCAGCTTGCCCAGAACTTCCGGCCAACGTAGGGAAACGTATCGACGCGGTACCCGTCCAGCCCGGAGATTTCCGCCCACCAGACGCTGTTCTGCAGAAGGTATTGCTCGACCAAGGGATTCTCGGTATTCATGTCTGGCAGAATTCCGAAGAACCAGCCTTCTGTTAGATTTCGTTTCATGCGCACCGGGGCATGAGGATCGATCAGCGATTCGAACGGATCGTTTCCATTAGTTTGACCGTCCGGCTTGCCGTAAAAACTGCCTTTCATCGGCGAAAAGGAATTGATGTGGTGCTGCAGCGTGCCGTGAAACCAATCGGACATCGGCGGATTCGTAACCCAAGGATGTTTCGGTCCAACATGATTCGGCACGGCATCAAAAAAAATCTTCATCCCCTGTTTGTGCGCGGCCGCGACGAGTTCCTGATAATCTTTCAGCGCTCCGAGATGGGGATCGACGGCATAAAGGTCCACGGCCCCATACCCGTGATAATCCTGGGCGGCTCCGTTTGTCACTATGGGCGTGAGCCAGAGCGTGGTCACGCCGAGATCCTTCAGGTAGGCCAAGTGGTTCTGAATCCCGCGCAGGTCGCCGCCGTGGTACGCACGCGGTTTCGAGCAATCGTGCGACCCCGGCGCTTCGGCGGGCTCATCATTCGTCGAATCGCCGTTCGCGAAGCGGTCCGGCATGATCAGGTACATCACGTCGTCTTGCGATAGCCCTTGAAACCTTCCCAGGGTCGGAGCGCGAGCTACGATCGGCAGCTCAAACGACGTTGTTCCCTTCGGCGCAGTAATCCGGCAGACGGCGGTCCCCGATTTCGTGCCCGCTCCAATCTTCAGCCACACAAAAAGATAGTCCCCGCCCGCTGTAGCTTGCGTGCGCGAGACGCGAAGCGCCGGCAGATTGCAAGCAACGTGCGTCGCTTCCAGATCGTGCCCGGAAAGCAGCAGCATCACCTCGGGTGTCAGCCCCACCCACCAGTTCGGAGGTTCAACTTTTGTAACGGCAGGACCGGTTTCCTTGCCCGGTTGCTGCGGGTGCGCGACTCCGGTCGGGATGAAGTAAGAAAAAGCGACGAAAAGTATCGAGAAAAGGGTGTCGCGGCATACATTGGCCACAGAACGCCGAAAATGGAGTGGGTTCTTTTTCACGCGCAGAGCATAGAGAAAAACGAACAGGGATGCCAGTCTGAAATTCCACAACGGTGAGACAAGTCCGCTACCTTCGAGGCAAAGGATGCTGCGCGAACGTCAATTCTCCAAACGCTTCCGGAACGTGGAAATTAGGGACGGGTGTTTTCGTGGGCTGCCAAGCGGAATAAAAGCGCGGCTCAATACTTCCTTCGACGCGGTAAAAATTCACTCTCCACGTAGCTCCAGCATCGAAGCGCGCAACGAGGCTTTTCATAGGTAGCGCGAGCTCCGCGACCCAGTTCTTGCCCGCGTCATTCATAATAACGCGCCTCCGCAGGCCACTCTTCAAATCATGCTTCTCGCCCGGTGCAATGTCCAAATCGATCCACATCCCATTAGGACTCACTTCGAATTCCTTATACAGCCGGAGCCGAAACGGGTCGGGCTGCAGAAAAACTTCCGCGACGTCGCGGTCCCAGAGTTGATCGCGGCGCCCGTTGGGTTTCGCATCGGGGAACACTGTGATGACTCGGTACTTCGCCTGGAATCGCACAAAGAGGGTCTCTGGAGTCCACAGTAGCCGTACTTCCGTCTCTCGTTCCGGATCAGCATTCTTGCCTTGCCAGTCCGCGTTGAAGCGCAGAGGCGCGGGAGCCTCCCAGGACGACCAAGATGGAAATCCATCCGAATCAGGCGGTTCGAGCATTCGAACGGCCACAGCGGTTCGTTCCTGGGACGTAGCGTCGAATGGAGACATACTTGCGAATTGCCCTTCCTGCTCTTCAGTACTGCCGATTTGAGGCAGCCCACAGAATAACCATAGTCCGGCGACGCACAACAAAAAAACTGGCTGTCATCGCAAAAGTCTTTTCCGTCGTCACACTTTCTGCGCTTTCTCAGCGAGCCTGTCCAACAGGCCCGCAAACTGTTTGCGCACCATACACTCACCTGATCCTGGATACCAGGGACGGCGGTGCTAACATCAATTTTGCCCTCTTTCTTTGATTTCTCAGTTCAGAATGACAACGAAAACCTCAGGAGCACTGAAATGATTGAACCAGTCGACACCCAGGACTTCACTGCGCAACCGGAACGCCGCAAACCAGAGCAATTTGAGCATGTGAAGTTCCGCATCGAGGCTGGCGTCGCGAAGATGACACTCAACCGTCCGGAGCATAACCTCCTGAACGAAGCCATGCTCCGTGAAATCGCCGGGGGAGTTTCTCATGCCGGTGAGCGCGACGACGTTAAGCTGATCGTTCTCGACTCAGCCTGCAAAGTCTTCTGCGGTGGAATCGACATCGGTGAATATACCTCACAACGCGTGTTTCAAATGCTCGACGCATTTCATGCGGCGTTCGCGGGAATGTTGGAAGTGGGCAAGCCCGTCGTGTGCGTAGTGAACGGACCCGCGATCGGCGGCGGCGCGGAGCTGGCAGCGTTCGGCGATCTCGTGATTGCCACGCCAAAGGCGCGATTTGCCCAGCCGGAAATCAGCATCGGTATTTTCCCGCCACTCGCATCTACTATTCTCCCGTTTCTCGTCGGGCCCAAAATCGCGCTCGAGCTTGTTCTGACCGGTGAGCCCGTAACCGCCGAACGCGCTCTGGAACTCGGCATGATCAATCGCCTCGTTCCGGAGGCCCAGCTCGAAAAAACAGTCGGCGATCTCGTCGGCCGGATAAACGGCCACTCCGGTCCCGTGCTGACGATGGCGAAGAAAGCAATTCTCGGCGGTATGGGATTGTCGCTGCGCGATGGTCTCAAGCATTCGATGAACATTTTCTTGAATGAACTCTACCGCCTTGAGGATTCGCAGGAAGGTCTCCGAGCCCTGGTGGAAAAGCGCAAACCCAACTGGAAAAATCGCTAAACGCGCGGCGTTTTCTCACTGACTTCAAACTTAATCGTGCCGTTTCCAGTCTTGCGTTGACACTCCCGCGGGCGCGGCTTACACTCAAAATTCAATTTGCAGGCAGGGGTAGCGGGGAAGGCCGTGTGAATCGGCCGCGGTCCCGCCACTGTGATCGGCTCAAGAGCCGTAAGCCAGGCCACCCTCCCGTGCCGCAGAGGGCCGCGCTCTTCGCGAGAAAGAGCGATGGCGTAAGCCCCAGGGTGTCTCGTGGGGCTTTTTTGTTGGACAATGGAACTTTCCTCGGCGTGGGAGATTCGTGAGCGGCTTGGCCAAGCAACTTTTCCAAACGGTGACTTTTGCAGCAGCTACTTTGCTGCTGGGGACGGCGCCTTTCCGTGCGCAAAGCACTTCCCTTAGCTCTTCGCCTTCCCCGGTCTACCGCGAAGTCACCGATGAAACCGGACGGTCTGTCCGCATTCCTCAACCTGTTCGTCGCATCGTCTCCCTGGCTCCGAGCCTTACTGAAACTGTCTATGCTCTCGGTTTGCAGGATCGCCTGGTCGGCGACACGGAGTTCTGCGACTATCCCCCCGATGCCCAGAAAAAAACGAAAGTCGGCGGCGCCATTAATCCAAGTCTCGAGCAAATTGCCGCTCTCCATCCGGATCTCGTCCTCGTGACCAAAGGTCTGAACCGCCTTGAAACCGTCCACGCTCTGGATAGCCTGGGAATTTCTTCCTACGCCACCGACCCTCACACCGTGAATGACATCATTGCCTCATCGAAGAAGCTCGCCAATTTGTTGGGCGTTCCGGACGCCGGCGCTTCCGTGGCTGCCGAGATGGAGCATCAGCTTGCGGCCTTGCAGCAACGCCTTGCGTCTAGTCCGGCCAAGCGTGTTCTCTTCGTTGTTTGGCACCAGCCGCTCATCTCTGTTGGCAAGCACACTTTCATCGCCGATGCTCTCCGCTACGCTGGCGCTGTCTCCATCGTGGATGCTGAGCAGGACTGGCCGCAGGTCAGTCTCGAAGAAGCCGCTCGCTTGCAACCTGACTACCTCGCCTTTGCGGCCTCGCATTCTGAAGCGTCTCCTCCCGGTCTTGAGGCTCTTTCCACTCTTCCCGGCTGGCGCATCATGGAGGCCGTCGCCAACCGGCGTTACGCTGTGATTAGTGACGCTGTGAACCGGCCTGCGCCTCGCATCGTCTCAGCTATTGAAGAGCTTGCGCGTCAGCTTCATCCTGAGCTCTTTGCTGAAAAACCGGGGAACCTCAACGAGAATTCCGTCAAGGAAAAAATGGAGAAGGAAAAAACCGGAAAGGACAAGGACGAAAAGACTCCTCCGCCGCTGATTCAGCCGCCCCATTTGGCATTTTCTCTTCTTTCCGGTGCACTGCGCGGCAGCGACGCCGTTCCCGGAGGCCGCGCATGCGTCCGCTGACGCTCCGGCGCCTCCTCCTGCAATGCTTCGCATTACTCGTGATTTTGTTCGTCGTTGTGGTCATCGCCATCAAGTTTGGCGCCGTCCCCGTTTCCCTCTACGCCCTTGGCCGCGATCTATGGAACGTCTTATTGCACCAGCGCACCAACATCTCCAGCGATTACGTCTTGATCATCCAAAATATCCGCCTTCCCCGCATTCTCCTTGGAATCATGGTGGGCGCTTCACTCTCCGTCGCCGGCACGAGCTTTCAGGCCCTACTTCGTAATCCTCTCGCTGATCCCTACGTCCTCGGCGTATCCAGCGGCGCAGGCCTCGGAGCCATCCTTGCGCTTATCGTCGAACCCCACGTCACGCTTTCTCCAGTGTTCGCCGCACTGTTGACTCCTCTCGGCGCCTTTCTCGGGGCCGCCGCTACTGTCACTGTCGTCTATCTTCTCGGCCGGCGCGAAGGCCAGATTGACAGCACTACGCTCCTTCTCGGCGGTGTCATTACTGCTTCTTTCATCTCCGCCATCATCATGTTCCTCATGAGCACGCTCACTGGGAATCTCCGTGGCCTCTCCTTCTGGTTGATGGGCGATCTTTCCACTCCTCTCCAAAAGAGTGTCTATTGGTTCTTGGGCATTGGTTTCCTCGGTGCCTCCGGCGCGATATACACCACCGCTTCCGATCTGAACCTGCTCCTGGCGGGGGAAAAAGAGGCCATGCACCTTGGCGTCGACGTCCCTCGCGTCCGCCTCGTCGTCTACATCGCCGCATCCTTGCTCACCGGTTTGGCTGTCTCAGTCAGCGGCGCCATCGGCTACGTCGGCCTGATCGTGCCTCATGTCATGCGGCTCATCTTCGGCTCGGACCATCGGACCTTGCTGCCTACAGCCGCGATTGGCGGAGCCATTGCCGTTGTATTCGCGGACACGTTGGCGCGTACCGTTGTTGCGCCTAATGAACTCGCCGTCGGCGCCGTGACCGCCGTAGTGGGCGCGCCCCTCTTTATCTACCTCCTGCGCAGGAGGCTCGCATGAGTCCCGGCTCCTCTCACGCGCGGCATCTTGCCGAGGCCGGCCGCTTGGCCAACGAGATACGCTTGAGTGTCGAACAAGTCAGTTACGCCTATTCGGCGAATCCGGCGCAGGCCCCCCTCTTTACCCTGGAAGCCACCAGCTTTCAGGCGCGGCCCGGGGAAATTGTTGCCATTCTTGGCCCCAACGCCAGCGGAAAATCCACTTTGCTCAAATTGATCGCCGGTGCACTCGCGCCACTCTCCGGCCGCATTTTGCTCAACGGCTTCGTCACGCACTCGCTCACGCCGCGCACTCGCGCGCAGCGCATCGCCGTCGTCCAGCAGGAGAGCCGTTTGCTCTTCCCCGCCCGCGCCTGGGAATTCGTCCTTCAGGGCCGCCATGCCCACGGCCGCTCGCTGCGTTTTGAATCCGAAGACGACATCATCATCGCCAAAAACGCTCTAGCCCAGGTTGGCGCCGCTGATCTCAGCGATCGCTGGATGGATCAAATCTCCGGCGGCGAAAAGCAGCGGGTCATTCTCGCCCGAGCTTTGGCTCAGCAGCCGCTGCTTCTGCTGCTTGATGAGCCCACTCTCCATCTCGATATCGCCGCGCAGATCGGTTTGCTCGACGCTCTTCGCCGCCTCGCCGCGGCAAATCGTTACACCGTTGTCGTCGTGACGCACGAGCTGAATCTCGCCGCCGAGTATGCCGATCAAGTCGTCTTGATGCAGCGCGGACGCTGCTTGCGTGTCGGTCCGCCCATAAACATTTACCAGCGCGAATTGCTGGAACAGGTTTTCCAGACACCGCTTACCGTGGAGCTTGGCTCCTCCGGCCGGCCGCGTGTCACGGTCTTAGCTGGAACTGAAACGTAGCGTAGGGGCGTCCGCCACTGTGGGCGCCCCTTTCTCGTTAACCCCAACCCTGCGGCCTTGTGCTGCAGACCACAATCACCGCGAACTCCGTGCTCGGGAAGACGGGCAACCGCTTAGCGGTTGCACTTGAATTGTTGATTCCAGTTCCTTCGGAATCGTCAGCCAAGTAGAAAACCGTCGCCGCCGCGCGACTGTAGGGCGGATTCAGTGTATGCGCGGGCCACTGCGGGCCAGTTGCTCCATCGCTGGGCGACACCGCGGGAAGGCCCCGCAACGGTCCTCATTCGAAAGGGCCGGAGCTACCGCCAAGCCAGGAGACCGGCGAAGTTCGCAGCCGTGCGATTCATTTTGATCGCACAGGTCAACCTTCAACTCCCGCGCGAGAGGGAGCGGAGGATAAAATGAATAAGACTCTTCTTCGAACTGCCTTTCTTCTCTTCGCAGCTTCTGTACTCAGCTTTTCCTTGCAAGCGCAAAGCAATTCCACGGATGCCCGTCTTTCCGGCCGTGTTACCGACGCTTCCGGCTACACCATCGCGAATGTCAGAATCACGGCGCAACCTGAAAATGCCACCTCCCCTGCGGCTTCGGCTTCCACTGCCGCGGACGGCGCCTTTTCTCTAATCTTGCCTCCCGGCCGCTATCGAATTCGTTTCGAACGCGCCGCTTTCGTCCCTCGCGAATTTTCTCTTTCCCTGGCCGCTTCAGACTCTCGTACTCTCGACGTCAAGCTCGAAATCGCGCAAGTCTCCGAAAATGTCGTCGTCACCGCCAACTCCCAGCCTCTCGAAATCAGCCAGACTCCTGCTCCCGTCGATGTCCTCACGCCCGACGAAATCCGCCAGCGTCAGCTCGTCTCGCTCGCCGATGCTCTCGGCGCTCTTCCGGGCGCCGCCATCGCTCGCACCGGCCGCGAAGGAGGTCTCACCACCTTTTTCCTCGATGGCGGCAACTCCAATTTCACAAAATTCTTCGTTGACGGCACGCTACTCAACGAACCCGGCGGCTTCCTCAATCTTTCCAACCAAACCTTCGACAACATCGACAAGCTCGAAGTCGTCCACGGCGCCGAAAGCGCTCTCTACGGCACCGATGCCGTGTCTGGCGTCGTCCAACTCTTCAGCCATCGCGGCGCCACGCGCGTTCCCGAACTCAATCTTTTCGCCGAAGGCGGCAGCTATTCCTCCGCGCGCGGCGGTGCTCTGGTGGCCGGCCTTCTCGGCGCGTTTGACTACTCCCTTGCAGGCTCCTATCTCCAGACTGACGGCCAAGGATCCAACGACGCTTTTCTCAATCGCAGTTTCTCCGGCAACCTCGGCTACAGCTTCAGCGACTCCAATCATTTGCGCCTCACCGCCAGAAGCAACTCCAGTTTCGCCGGTCTTCCAGGCCCTATCCTTTTCCTCCCGCCCAGTTTCTCTCAATTCGAACGTCTCAAGCTTCTCCTCCTGCATCTCAGCTGGGATTTCCGCAACGGCCCGCACTGGATCCATCGCTTCAGTGGCCATGAAAACCGTACGCTGGACACCAACGCCAATCCTCCATCCTTCACTTTCGTTGACCAATTCAATCGCGCCGGTCTTCAAGAGCAATCCACCTATACGTTCCGCACCGGTGCTATCGCTGCTGGCTACGAATACGAAGTCGAGAACGCTTATCCGAGCCTCATCACCGGATTCCACGCGCGCCGTAACAACCAGGCTGGCTTTCTCGACGCCCGCTGGCAACCGTTAGCGCGCCTCACCCTCAGCGCCGGAGCCCGCGCCGAGGCCAATACGACCTTCGGCACCCGCGTTGTGCCCCGGGCCGGCGTTGTCTACGCTCTTCACAATGGCCGCGGCTTCTGGGGCGACACGCGCGCCCGTTTTTCCTACGGTCAGGGCTTCAAGGAGCCCGCTCTTGAGCAATCTTTCGGCAGCGATCCTTGTTTCCCAGGCAATTCCTCCCTTCGCCCCGAGCGCAGCCAGACCTATGACGCCGGTCTCGACCAGTTTCTCGCCGGTCAGCGCCTTCGACTCTCCGCCACTTATTTCAACAATCGCTTCCGCGACATCGTCAGTTTCACTTTCGATCCCACAACGACTACCGCCTGCCAACAAGGCACCGGCACGTATTTCAACACCGATCTGGCACGTGCCCGCGGCGTCAATCTTTCTGGCGAATTGCGCCTTCGCCGATGGCTCAGCCTTGATGGCAACTACTCCCATGACGACACGCGCGTCTTGAAATCCCCCAACGCCTTCGATCCCGTTCAGATGCCCGGCAATCATCTTCTTCGCCGTCCCGTCAACTCGGGAAACCTCATCCTCAATACTTCCTATCGCCAATGGAACTTGAATCTCACCGGCTATTTCTGCGGCATTCGCACCGATAGCGATTTCCTCGGCTTCGGCCTGACTCATAATCCGGGCTACGCGCGCTTCGATATCGCTACCAGCTATCTCATCGCTCGCGGCATTTCTTTCACCGGCCGCGTCACCAATCTTTTCGACAAGCAATACCAGGACGCCCTTGGCTTCCCGGCGCTTGGCCGCGATTTCCGTCTCGGCCTCAACTATCGCTTCACTGGAAGGAACTGATGCCCTTTACAAACCCCATTTTCACCGATCCCATCTTCTCCGTAGAGGCGCAGCATGCTGCGCTCCATCTCGGCAAAACTCATTGCTTTGGGGGATTCTCTTGACAGCACTCGAACCCATTCTCTTCTGCTGGAGCGGCGGCAAAGACAGCGCCATGGCCCTGCACACGCTGCTCCAACAGAAGACTTTCCACGTCGTAGCCCTGCTCACCACAGTCACCGAAGGTTACGACCGCATCGCCATGCACGGTGTTCGCCGCGAACTTCTTCAGCGCCAGGCAGAATCCATCGGTCTCCCGCTTCACCAAGTCTTCATCCCGCCGCAATGCGTAAATCCCATCTACGAAGCGCGCATGGAGGAAGCCCTGCGCATTCACCTCGTCCAGGGCGTCCGCACGGTCGCTTTCGGCGATATCTTCCTGGAAGACCTCCGCTCCTACCGCGAAAAAAATCTCGTCCGCGTGGGCATGACCGCGCTCTTCCCCATCTGGAAGCGCGATACCCGCGAACTAATCCGCCACTTTCACGAACAGCGTTTCCGCGCCATCGCCGCTTGCATTGACAGCAAAATTCTCGCCCCCAGCTTTGCCGGCCGCGAACTCGACGAGTCTTTCTTCCGCGACCTTCCGCCCCAAGTCGACCCTTGCGGTGAAAACGGCGAATTCCACACCTTCGTCTTCGATGGCCCCATCTTTCAATCTCCCATTCCCATTCGAACGGGAGAAGTCGTCAACCGCGATGGCTTTGTCTTTTGCGATCTCTTGCCTCAACTCTGTAGCTCACCCCGGAATTTATCCCGGCCCGGTCGGGAGGGCTGAGGCTTTACTCTGTCTTCGTCTTCGTTTTTTTGAAGTATTGCCCCAAATGGAGGAAGCACCAAAATGAATACCGAACTCTCTCAAAAAGAAAACCTGCTTTATCGTACCGTGCTCGCGCTCGCACTGATTTTGCTCGCCGCTGCCTTGCGTATCGCTCCGCACCCATGGAATTTCACCCCTGTCGGCGCCATGGCCCTCTTTTCCGGTGCGCTGCTCAAGGACCGCCGCCTCGCCTTCCTATTCCCGCTCGTTGCGCTCTTTGTGGGTGACATCTTCATCGGCTTCCACAAATTACTGCCCGTCGTTTACGCCAGCTTCCTCATCAACGTTGCCATCGGCCTCTGGCTTCGCGACCGCCGCACCGTCGCCCGCATCTCTATCGCCACGGTCCTCGGCGCTATCCAGTTCTTCTTCGTCACCAACTTCTCCGTCTGGTGGCTTCTGAACTCCTATCCAAAAACCGTTTCCGGCCTCGCCGCCTGCTATCTCGCTGGCATCCCGTTCTTCTGGAACACGCTCGCTGGCGACGCCTTCTACGCCGCGCTGCTCTTCGGCGCCTATGCCCTCGCCGAGCGTCGTTTTCCGGCTCTGCAACAAGCGTCCCAACCGTAGGCTTTGGTGGCACAGCCACTCTTGGCTGTGCTCCGGCGATGCAGAACCTGCGTGGCGCCCCGATCGATGACGGACGGTCCGTCTCTCCGTGCGCCTGATGCTATAATCTTTGTTCCTTTATGCCGAAATCCGCTCCAGAGGCCACCTCCATCGCGCCCGACGTGCTCGCCAAATACGAGCCCGTCATCGGCCTCGAAGTCCACGTGCAGCTCCTCACGCGCACAAAAATCTTCTGCGGCTGCTCCACCCGCTTCGGCGATCCGCCCAACACCAATGTCTGTTCTGTCTGCCTCGGCCTCCCAGGCACACTTCCCGTGCTCAACAAGCGCGCCGTCAAAATGGCCATGCGCGCCGCCCTTGCCCTGAACTGCACCGTCCACGACCATTCCCGCTTCGCCCGCAAGAACTATTTCTATCCCGATCTCCCCAAGGGCTACCAAATCTCCCAATACGAATTGCCTCTCGCCACCGGTGGCTGGCTCGAAATCGAAGTCGGCGGCGCTAAAAAACGCGTTGGCATCACCCGCCTCCATCTCGAAGAAGACGCTGCCAAAAATCTCCACGAAGGTTTCTCGCAATCCGCCACCAAGGCCTACATTGACTACAACCGCTGCGGCACTCCGCTCAGTGAAATCGTCTCAGAGCCGGACATGCGGACTCCCGAGGAGGCCTACGCCTACCTCACCGCGCTTCGCCAGATTATGCTTTATACCGGTGTCAGCGATTGCAATATGGAAGAAGGCTCGCTCCGCTGCGACGCCAACGTCAGCGTGCGCCTGCGCGGCTCAAAAGAATTCGGCACCAAGGTCGAGGTAAAAAATCTGAATTCCTTCCGCTTTCTACAAAAGGCTCTCGAGTTCGAAATCGAGCGCCACATCGGCGTCCTCGAATCCGGCGGGCGCCTTTTCCAGGAAACGCGCCTGTGGAATCAAGCCGAAGGCCACACCGTCTCCATGCGTTCGAAGGAAAAGGCCCACGACTACCGCTATTTCCCGGAGCCGGATCTTCTCCCCGTCCACGTCAGCTCGGCCTGGCGTGAAGAAGTCCGCCGCACCCTCCCCGAGCTCCCCGAAGCCAAGCGCGCCCGCTTCGTCGCCGCCTATAGCATCACGCCCTACGACGCCGAAGTGCTCACTAGCACGCAATCTCTTGCCGAGTATTTCGAAGCTGTCGTCAAAGTCGGCGCTCCCGGCAAAGCCGCTGCCAACTGGATGCAAACCGAACTTCTCCGCAGCTTGAAAGATTCCGCCAAGGAAATCACTGCGAGCCCCGTTTCACCTGCCGCTCTCGCCGAACTGGTGAATCTCGTCGAATCCGCCAAAATCACCGGCGCGGTGGCAAAAAAAGTGTTCGCCGCCATGTTCGAGTCCGGCCGCACTGCCGCCGAAATCGTCGCCGCCGAAGGCCTCGGTGCCCAAGTCAGCGACGCGGCCATCGAGCAAGTCGCCAGGGAAGTCATCGCCAAAAACCCAGACAACGTGGCCAAATTCAAAGCAGGCAACGAAGGCGTCTTCAAGTTTTTCGTTGGCCAGGTCATGAAAGCCACGCGCGGCCAGGCCAACCCCCAAGCCGTAAACGACATCCTCCGCAAGCTGCTTTCGTAAGCAAAATGAAATTTGTCGTTGCTTGTTTTCGTAGAACAAGTTGCATCTCGGGCTGGCGCTGTAGCTCACACCCTTAGGCCTGAGGCTTTTGCGAGCGCGACGGCTGACCGTCGCTTTTCGGGTCTTCCCAGCCCATCGCTCGGATTCCTGTTATGCTTCCAACAACTGACCCGAGGAATGTCCCATGCTCAAAGTAGGCGCCAAAGCCCCCGCCTTCCGCCTGCAATCCGACGAGGGCAAAGAACTTGCCCTCAACGACTTCGCTGGCCAGCGCGTTCTCCTTTTTTTCTTTCCCAAAGCCAGCACTCCCGGTTGAACCATCGAAGCGTCCGAGTTTCGTGACGCAAAGAGGAAATTCGACAAGCTCGGCGTGGCCATCCTCGGGATGAGCGCTGATCCCGTCAAGGCTCTTGCTTCCTTCAAGGAAAAGCACCGACTCAATTTCCCTTTGCTCAGCGACCCAGGGCGCAAAACCATCCAGAAGTTCGGTGTCTGGCAGAGGAAAAAGCTTATGGGCCGTACTTTCATGGGCATTATCCGAAGCTCTTTCCTCATCGGCAAAACCGGAAAAATCGAGGAACTCTGGCCCCTCGTCAGAGCCAAAGGCCACGCCTCCGAAGTCCTAGGCGTCATCTCCAAAAAATAAGCCCCGTAGACTTTGCGCTCAAATCCCGTTATGGAGCGAATCCCGCCAGGCTCTCAATGGCCAAAGGCTGAAGCGGAGCCCGGCCTAAGCGCGCGATGGCCTGGGCGAACTTCACTGCCCCCAACTCTTCCTTGACTTTCCTTAACGTTCTGGTATACTACTTTGCAGGTAAAACTTCGTAACTTTTCAGGCGCAGTCAGTCGTTGTCAAGGCAGTAGGGGGGCCCTATCCCTCGCCAAGTCATTTAGAATCAACACTGGAAGAAAAAACAGAAAAGAGCGTCTCTAACTTCCTTTAAAATCAACACTTACAGAGCCCGCCCGCAAGTGTTGATTCTAAACTACTTATGGAAATGCTAAATCCTTTAGATGCAACACTTACGTGAAACCCCGGGGGAGGGGTCCTGTTATTATTGACCAGAAATCGCCACTTTTCAGTTCGCGCCCTTATTGTGTTCGTGGTTGCGGCTTTGCCCGGCCATCGGACCCCAATTGGGGATTAGTTGATTGTCACGGGCGCCCGCACGGTGAACGCCAGTTTCGTCTCAGCGGGAAAGTCGATGTCTTTCTTCCCTGTCGCCGCCGCGCCGGCTGTTCCAGCCCCAGCACCTGCCGCTGCTCCGATCGCCGCGCCCTTGCCGCCGCCCGCTAGCGCTCCGATGACCGCGCCGCCCGCTGCCCCGCCGCCGATGAACCCGGCATCTCGTTTGCCCTTGCCGCCCAGCGTTCTTCCCGCGGAACTCGTTGCAATCGTGTACGTTTTGCCGCCCACGGTCACTGTGCGCAGCCGCAGGTAAAGTTTTGCCGGCGTGGACAAGCGCCCCGAAGCCTGCACGCCGCTCACCGTTAGCTTGACCGGCGCTCCCTTGGGAATCACTACCTTACCGCCCGAAATTACATCGTGCGCGACCGAGCCCGTGACTGACTGTCCCGCCTTGGCGCTCTTCGAGCTCACGGACTGGTCGGTCACCACGGTGATCTTTGTTCCCTCCGGAACCGTGCCTGCTGCCTGGACCAGTGCGGGCAACACGAACGCCAGTGCAAGAAAGATCGAAGCAAATCGAATCTGGGATTTCATCTCCGTCACCTCAAGTAGAAATTTAGGACCGTAAGAAAAGTCTAGCAAAAAGAAGAGCGAACGCAGGAACGCCGCGCCACCAAGGCGCTAGAAGTGAAACACCAGTTCTTCGGAGTCCGATGATTTCGGTTCAATGTACAAATTATCGATCAACCGCGTCTTCCCGATGAAAACCGCCAGGAGCACATAGCAGGGCTTCCTCACGCGCACGACCGGCTCAAATGTTTCCGCGTCAACAACTTCCGCGTAGTCCACTCGTGCGAGGCGTTCCGAATCTAGTTTGCGCCGCAAACTGGATTGCAGTTGCAGCGCGTCGCGAACGCCAGCAGCGAGCTCGCTTCTCGCCGTCTCCAGCGTCCGATACAAAATGGTGGCCGCCTTGCGTTCGTCCGCGTTCAAGTAAACATTTCGCGAGGAAAGCGCCAGGCCGTCCGGCTCGCGCACCGGCGGGCAAACCACGATCTCCGTATCCAGGTTCAAATCGCGCGACATTTGCATGATCAGCCGCGACTGCTGTGCGTCCTTGCGCCCAAAGTACGCAAAATTTGGCTGTACGATTTGCAACAACTTCATTACGACGGTGGTCACGCCGCGAAAATGTCCTGGCCGTGAGCGCCCTTCCAGCCGGTCGCTCAATCCGTCCACGTTAACGTAGGTCGAAAATCCATTCGGGTAAATTTCAGCGGGTTCCGGCGCAAAGAGCGAATCCACGCCCGCGCGCTGAAGTTTTTCGCTGTCACTCTCGAAGGTCCGCGGATATTTTGAGAAATCTTCGTTAGGACCAAACTGTTTCGGGTTGACGAAAATCGAAGCAATTACCGGCGAACACTCGCGTCGAGCCTTTTCGATCAGCGACAAATGTCCAGCGTGGAGCGCGCCCATCGTCGGCACAAGCGCGATGATGCGGCTCTCCGCGCGCGCTTGCCGCGCGTACTCTTTCATCCAGGCGACGGTTCGGATGGTTTCCACGGTGGGAAGAGAAAAGTCGAACTAAGCGCCCGCCGCCGTGGCGCGTTCGCGATAAAAATGCATCAGGTCCGTCAGGATCGGTTGCGCGCCGAGTTGCCGCAAAAGCGTTGTGACCTGGCCGCGATGATAGCTTCCGTGATTCACGACATGCTGCATCGATTGCCAGAGCGGATTACTGTAAACGCCGAACTTCAGCGTCTTGTATTCCATCGTGCGGTCCAGATCCGACTGCGTCAACCCGCGCACAAAACTGAGCAGCCGCGCCTCGTGTTCGTCCCAGCGTTCTTTCAGACTCGCGATGTCCTTAAATTGTGTTGTATCTGGAAGCGATTCTGGCGAGCGGCCCTGAAACCGTTCCAGCCAGATCCATTCGGCGCCGAAAATGTGCGCGAGCGTATCGCGCACGGATCCAAAGCTTGATCCCATCGGCTGCACGAACTGTTCCGCCGTGAGCTTCGACGCCGCCTCCAGCGCCCGATGGTTCGCCCAGGCGTTATAGTCATACAGCGCGCGCATTTCTTGTGGCGTCATCTTCCTCTCCACTTGCAAAGCTAAATTTCTGTTGTCATTCCGAGCCCGCTGCGGCGGGAGGAATACGCTTTTGACTTTTACTTCGTGGTTCGCTTTCTACCAATCGCCGTCACTATTAACCGGCGCCTCTTTCTGCTCCATCGCCATCCGCGCCGCATGATAGGACTCTCCATCGGAAGGAAACTCGCCCCCGCGCACATCATCGCAGTATTCGCGCACCGCTTTGGAAATCATCTCTCCGATGTTGGCATACTGGCGCGCGAATTTCGGAGTCTGTCCAAACGTAAGCCCCAGAAGATCGTGCACCACGAGAATCTGCCCGTCGCAGTCCGGGCCGGCGCCGATGCCGATCGTCGGAATGCGCAGTTCGCGCGTAATCTGCGCCGCCAGCTCGCGCGGCACGGCTTCCAGCACCACCGCGAACGCCCCCGCTGCTTCCACCGCGCGCGCATCGCGAATCAATTGCTCCGCAGCGTCCGCCGTTTTTCCCTGTACGCGGTATCCGCCCAGCGCGTTCACCGATTGCGGCGTCAAGCCGACGTGGCCCACCACGGGAATTTCCGCTTCCGTCAGCCGCGAAATCAATTCCAGTCGGCGCTCTCCGCCCTCCACTTTCACGGCCTCTGCGCCTGCTTCCTTCACGAAACGCATGGCATTGTGCAACGAATCCGCCAGGTCCGTGTGATAGCTGCCGTAAGGCATGTCCGCGACGACCAGCGCGCGGCGCGTTCCGCGGCGCACGGCGCGCGTATGGTGCAGCATTTCTTCGATGGTGACGGACAGGGTGTTTTCATGCCCCAGCACCACCATGCCAAGCGAATCGCCGACAAGCATCAAGTCCACCCCGGCTTCATCAAGCAAGCGCGCGGTCGGATAGTCGTACGCCGTCAGGCAAGTGATTTTCTGAAAGTTGGAATGGGAACCCGCAGCCTGGGCCTTGCGCTGCAGGAGATCGGGCACGGTAACTTTTCCGTTCCCGGAATTAGGAACAACGCTCATGGTGGCCTCCGGTGCCGTTCCTTCCTCCTTTTAGAGGTAGCCGCTCGGCGGCTAACGGGATACAGCCCTGTACTTCACCTTTTCGCAGGATAACAAATTTCGATGCGCAAGACTACAAATTTGGATGCCACCATCCGGATTAGTTTCGGCGCGGCGCTTGCGCGCGGCCTTTCCACTGGCCGCTGCGGCCAAGCCAGTAGCGCGCTGCGGAAACACACGTTGCGTAACCGTAGAAAATTGCCGCGACCGGCAACGTCAGAACCCAGGCCGCCGACAAGTTGTAAAAGCGCACCGTCACGAGAAAGGACGCAGCCATTAGAGCAATGGCAGTGTCCACGAGGATCCAGGCTTCGCCCGGATAAGCGAAAAAAAGAACCCAGGCCAGCAGAAATGTCGCAAACAGCCCGGCCAGCGCGGCGATCAATCTGAGCAAGGAATAACGGAGCTGCGTAAACGCCGTGCGGGCGATCATGTCGCGAATCTCCCCGAAACTGCCGTAGCTCCGCAAGCTCACGCTCGCTCGCGTCAGGCCCATCCAGATTCTTCCGTCGCGGCTCTTCACGGCGCGCGCCAGCGCACAATCGTCAATCACCTCGCCGCGAATCGAGGCAAACCCGCCGATGGGCGCGAGCACGTTCCGCCGCAGCAAAATGCAGCCTCCCGCGGCTGCGGCTGTGCTTGCATTCGGATCGGCAATCCAGCACGGAGGGTAGAGCAACAGGAAAAAATAAAGAAATGGGGGAATCAGCAGCCGTTCAGGAAATGTCTTCGCTTGCAGAAGCACCATCAATGAGGCGAGATCAAGCGAGTCTCTTTCCGCGCGAATGACCAACCGCTTCAACGTGTCCGGCGCGTGCACCACATCCGCATCGGTGAACCAAAAGAAATCAGGCTTGCCTTCGGACGCGGCCTGCGCGCCTTCATTCAGCGCCCAGAGTTTTCCCGTCCAGCCCGGAGGAATGTCTGCCCCTGAATGAATTGCGATTCGTTCTGCGGCGCCGGATTCCGCTGCTGCCTTGCGCGCGAGGGCGGCCGTGCCGTCTTCGCTGTGATCGTCAACAACGACAATCGAGAATTCGCCGGGATAGTCCTGTCCTGCTAGAGAGCTCACGGTTCGCGCGATGGTTCCAGCTTCGTTGCGCGCGGGAACCACGGAGGCGACGCGGGGCCAGTTTAGTAAAGGCTCCTGCTGAGTTTCCTCTTCGCGCACTTGCCAGAAGTTGCCGCGCGCAAGAAAGAGATAGATCCAGATCGCCAGCGGAATGGCGGCGAGAAGAGTCGGTGATAAAGGCACGCGCTATTCTGCAATAACGCGCGCCGGAAACGCTATGCCAGATCTTCGCGCCGGATCGGGAGCCGCCGGATGCGCTTCCCGGTCGCGGCGAAAATGGCGTTGCACATGGCCGGGGTGACCACCGGCAATCCGGGCTCGCCGATGCCGGTCGGCTCTTCCTTGCTCATGATTACGTGGACTTCCGTTTTCGGAGTCTCGCTCATGAGCGGCATTTTGTAGTCGTTGAAGTTCGACTGCTCGACGCGCCCGTCCTTGATGGTGATGGCGTCGTGCAAAGCGGCGGAAAGGCCATAGATGGCGGCGCTTTCCACTTGCGCACGGACACCCTCCGGATTAATGGGACGGCCGCAATCGACTGCGTAAACGAGCCGATGCACCTCTACGGTGCCATCCTTCACGCTGGCCTCCGCGACGGCGGCGGTGTAGGAATTGAAAGAAAAAAATGTGGCGATACCTCGGCCCATACCTTTGGGCAGAGGCTTCCCCCAGCCCGCCTTCTCGGCGGCTAGTTGCAAAACTCCCTTGAGCCGCGCCGTATCGAGCGGCGTTGCTTTCTCTTCGCCGAACCGCGGAATCTTGCGGTCCTCGCCGATGAGTTTCAGGCGAAACGCCAGCGGATCCTGGCCCGCGGCAGCGGCAAGCTCATCAATAAAACTTTCCACGACGAAGCCGCTGCTGGAGTGTTCGACGGAGCGCCACCAGGCGCGCGGCACGCTCGATTCCGCCAAGGTGTATTCGAGGCGGAGGTTCGGCGTTATGTAAGGAATGGTAGCTCCCGTGCCGAATTCACCGAGCCCCGGATCATTCGCGCCCTCCTGGCTCCACTTGGCGGCGATAGAGGTCGAAGTTTGAAAATGTTTCCACGCCGCGAGATTTCCATTGGCGTCCAAGGCGCCCTGCATTTTGTGATAGGACGCCGGGCGGTAAAAACCGTGGTGCATGTCGTCTTCGCGGGTCCACAGAACCATGACAGGCCTGCCCGCGCTCTTTGTGGCTACTTGCGCCGCTTCCATGACGAAATCCGCCTGATAGCGGCGTCCAAAACCGCCGCCCATCAGCGTGGTGTGCACGATCACTTTTTCCGGAGGCAGCTTGGAAGCTTCGGCGATGACCCCTTGCGCCCATTGCGGCGCTTGCGTCGGAATCCACGCTTCCGCGCCGTCAGGGCGGATCTGCACGGTGCAATTCATCGGCTCCATGCAAGCGTGAGGTGCGAATGGCAGTTCGTAAACGGCTTCGATTTTTTTCGGGCTGGAACCGAGAGCGGAGTCCGCATCGCCTTCGTTGCGGAGAACTCTTCCGGGCTTGGCGGCGTTCGCGAGAAACTGCTTTTGAAGTTCGGCTGTTGACTCCTTCGCCGCCGGGCCTTCGTCCCATTTTACTTCGAGAACATTGCGGCCCTGGATGGCGGCCCAGGAATTGTCCGCGAGAACCGCGACTCCGCCGGTGGTCGAAGCGCCGCGTCCGCTGGTTTCAAATGGAATGATATCGCGAACACCAGGCACGGCTTTCGCTTTCGCGGCGTCAAACGAGGCGAGCTTGCCGCCAAAAACCGGGCACCGCGCGACGACGGCAAAAAGCATACCGGGAACACGCGAATCGATGCCAAACTTGGCGGAACCGGTAGCTTTGTCGCGGCCTTCAAAGCGCCGCGTGTCATGGCCAACGACGGTGAAGTCATCGGAGTTCTTGAGCGGAACGGTGTTGAGATTGGGAATCGGAAGTTTGGAAGCGGCCTCGACCAGTTCACCGTAAGACAGAGAGCGCTGGGGATGACCGTGAATCACTTGCCCGCCCTGGGCTTTGCACGTGTCGGGACCGACTTCCCATTGCTTGGCCGCCGCAGCCACGAGCATTTCACGCGCGGCTGCGCCTGCGCGGCGCAACGGCAGCCAGGAGCCGGCGACGCTGCCGCTCCCTCCGGTACCGAGGTCATAGATTTTCGGATTGGTGGCCGCTTGCTGGACCTTCACCTGCTTCCAGTCCACGCACAGTTCTTCCGCGAGGATCATGGGAAGCGCGGTCATGATGCCCTGGCCCATTTCCGATTTACCGAGAATGAGGGTGACGCGATTGTCCGGAGTGATGCGGACCCAGGCATCGAAGGGATTGGGAGTCTTCTTTTCCTGGTCCTGGGCTTGATCGGCGAAAGCGGCCGGAGAAAGATGGAAACCGATGACGAGCGCGACGCCTCCGGCGGCACCGGTCTTGAGAAAATCACGGCGATTTACGACTGCTGCGATTGCCATGGGACACCTCTAAAATTTGTAATGACAACTGCGATTGAATATGGGCTAAGCGGCGGAGTTGGCCTTCGCCGTGTGCATGGACGCAGCGCGGTGAATGGCTTTGCGAATACGCTGGTACGTGCCGCAGCGGCAAATGTTGCCGCTCATGGCATCGTCGATGTCGGTGTCGGTGGGGTTGGGCTTCTTGGAAAGCAGGGCGACGGCGGACATGATCTGTCCGGATTGGCAGTAGCCGCACTGCGGAACGTCTTCTTCCATCCAAGCTTGCTGCACCGGATGGCTGCCATCCGCAGAGAGGCCCTCGATCGTGGTGACTTTCTTGCCCGCGACGCTGGAGATCGCGGTGACGCAGGAACGTGTGGCTTCGCCGTTGATGTGTACGGTACAGGCTCCGCAGAGCGCCATGCCGCAACCGAACTTCGTGCCGGTCATGTTCAGGGTGTCACGGAGCACCCAGAGCAGGGGCATGTCCGGGCTGACATCGACGGATTGAGGTTTGCCGTTCAAGGTAAAACTGATGGCCATGGAGTCCTCCCAACTTGCAGACCGATATCCTACAACAACACCGGGGTGGTTGAAAATCCGTAGAATTCCCTACCGGGCGGGCGCCGGTCGGCGGCCCAGATCGGCCGCACGGATCGGCAGCCGCCGGATGCGCTTTCCCGTCGCGGCAAAAATGGCGTTGGCAACCGCAGGGGCGGCCGGAGGAACTCCGGGTTCGCCGCAACCGCCCGGCGGCTCGGCGCTGGGCACAATATGGACATCGATGACGGGCGGAGCGTCGCTCATGCGCAGAACTTCGTAATCGTGGAAGTTACTTTGCTCCACTCGGCCGCCCGAAACGGTGATGGCGCTCTTCAGTGTTTGCGCTAAGCCGAAATTGATGGCCCCTTCCATCTGCGCCTTCACGCCTAGAGGATTCACGGCGGTGCCGCAATCGATGGCGCAGACCACGCGATCCACGCGAAGCGTGCCTTTGTCCGCGTCGCAAGTGACTTCGGCAACCTGCGCGACGTAGCTGCCCCAGCCAAACGCGGCGGCGATGCCGCGGCCACGGCCCGAAGGCATCGGCCTACCCCAGCCAGATTCTTGCGCGGCCAGTTCGATGACGTTCCGACGCCTGCCCACGTCGAGCGTCTCCCCGCTCCCGACAGGAATCTTTCGCGCGGGCCCGAACGCAGCGAGAAGAAATTCGAGCGGATCACGGCCGGCGGCATGCGCGGCTTCGTCAAAAAAGCTGGAAATAACAAACTGGTTGCCGGAGGCGTCGACGGAACGCCAATAGCCAAGGGGCATGCCGGATTCGGCGACGGTGAACTCGAGGCGAAAATTGGGCACGAAGAGCGCGGGAAAGTCCAGCGAATCCACCTGCGCGGCGGCACGAGGAGAAATGCCGGTGCCGTTAAAAAAGGTTTCGATGGAGGGCGAAGAGCCGCGGTGCCGCCACGAGATTAGTTGTCCTTGCGCATCCAGGCCGGCCTGCAAAACGTGGCAGGCGGCCGGGCGGTAGAAATCGTGGCGGATGTCGTCCTCGCGAGACCAGACGACCTGCACGGGCGCGCCCGCATCTCGGGAGATGAGGGCGGCTTCGACGGCATAATCCTGAATGAGGCGGCGGCCAAATCCACCGCCGATGAATGTGACGTGGACTTTGACGCGCTCGCGCGGAATGCCGAGTGCACTGGCTATCGAATCCGCAGCTGCCCCCGGGATCTGTGTAGGGGCCCAGAGTTCGCAGGAATCACTGCGAACGTGGGCAGTGCAATTTACAGGTTCCATCGTGGCGTGGGCGAGAAAAGGCACTTCGTAAACCGCATCGATTTTTTTCGCCGCACTTGCATGTGCTTTCTCGAAGTCGCCGTCGTTGCGAATGATAGTGCCGGGCTCAGAGGCGAAGCGCAGCATTTTTTCACGCAGGCTGGCGGTAGTCTCGAAAGCGGACGGAGGCTCATTCCATTCGACCTTAAGAAGCTTTCGCGCTTGCACGGCAGCCCAGGTCGAATCGGCGACAACGGCTACGCCCGCGCAGGAGTAATTGCGGCTGCCGGGTCCGGAGGTTTCGCCGAATTGATGCGTGAGATGGGCGGACTTCACTTCAAACACGGCTCGGACATGCGGGGCGGACTTCACTTCGTCAGCGTTGAAGCGCCGCGGCGTGCCGCCGTAAACCGGACTGCGTTCCACGGAGGCAATGAGCATTCCGGAAAGCCGAGTGTCCAGGCCGAATTTGGCGGCGCCAGTTACCTTGGCCAACGAATCAGTGCGGCGAGTTGACTTGCCGATAAGCTTGAAGTCCGAAGGATTTTTCAGCGGCGGATCAGCCGAAGGTGAAATCCCGGCCGCAAGCGCGACAAGTTGAGCGTAAGGCAATCGTTTCTGCGTGGACAAATGGATGACCGAGCCATTTTCCGCGCGGCATGTGGAGCGCTCCACATACCATTCCCTGGCGGCTGCGGAAATCAGCATTTCGCGAGCGGCCGCTCCAGCTTTGCGCAGATTGTCGTAGGAAGTGCGGACGCTCAGGCTTCCACCGGTAAGCTGATCGCCATATTTTGCGTCGAGGTCCGCCTGCACTACGTTGACGCTGGCCCAGTCGCAGCCTAACTCTTCTGCGACGATCATGGGGAGCGATGTACGGACGCCCTGTCCCATCTCGGATTTGCCGCACCAGATCTTTACGTCGCCGCCTGAAGAAAGTTCGAGCCAGGCGTTTGGCGAAAAAGAGCCGGAAGTATTGGATGTAGAGGAGCCAGAGGCCTTGTGAGCTCGCGGATTGCCGGAGAGATGGAAGGGGACAAGCAAGGCGGTCCCGGCGACGGCAGAGGATTTTAGAAAGACGCGACGAGGAACGACGACGGACATGCGCACAGCCCCCAGGAGTCTGACGCACCGGCAGCCGTGGTGTGAGCAGGCTCAATTGCCTTCGACGGGGGCGGTGGCAGGCTTGGGCGAAGCTTTGGAAGTTCTCGGCGCTTCCGGCTCGACGCCGCGCCAGCCTACGGGACGGCCGCTGACGGCTTCCTTCACGGAGCGGAAGAGCACCACGTACATCAACTGGCGATAGTAAAAGCGCTGCAGCAAGACGGGAATGAGCAGGGTCCAGTCTTCCTTGCGTTCCAGCACGAACGCCACCATGCACGTCAGTATGTCAATGAGCAAGAATCCAAGAAAGAAGAGCACGGATTTTTCGACGTCCGCGGCGGTCCAGAGTTGCGGCAGCCGCGTGACGCGGAATTGCGCGAGTGCCCAAAGCAACAGCGAGCCAAAGAACATCAGGTCGATAACCGGCGAAATCAGCGGCAGGACAAGCTGGAATAAAAAGATGTTGGGCAGCGCGATCCAGCCGAGCGTTCCGTATTTTGGGCGCAGCAGCGTGTCGCCGTGCTTCCAGAACGATTGCAGCGTGCCAAACGTCCAGCGGAAACGCTGGCGGATCAGTTGGCCGGCCGTTTCCGGAGCTTCGGTCCAGGCAATGGCCTCTTCGTCGTAGCTGATGCGCCAGCCGAGGCGGCGGATGGCGATGGTCAAATCGGCGTCTTCCGCGACAGTGTCCGCCGTAATGCCTCCCGCAGTTTCGATGGCCTTCTTGCGCCAGGCGCCGAGCGCGCCCGGCACGACGGTGATGCAATTCAGCAGGTCGAAAGCGCGCTTCTCCATGTTCTGGCTGGTGATGTACTCGAGCGCTTGCCAGCGCGTGAGCCAGCGCGAGCGGTTGCCGACCTTGACGTTGCCGGCGACGGCGCCAACCTTGGGATCGGAAAAATGGCGAACGAGTTTGCTAATGGCGTCCGGTTCGATTTCCGTGTCGGCGTCGATGGTCACCACAATATCGGTGTCCGCCAACGACATGGCAAGATTCAGCGCCGCCGCTTTTCCGCGATTCACCTGATGGATAATGCGAACGCGCGACTCGCGCGAGAAATTCTCGTCCAGCAGCTCGCGCGTTCGATCCGTCGAGCCGTCATTCACGACGATGATGCGCAACTCCTTCAGATCGGACAGAAGGACGGACTCGACGGTTTGCACGATTACGCTCTGCTCATTATGCGCGGGGATCAGCACGGTGACGCTCGGAGGCGGATTCGACATCACGGCATGGTCCGGCCGAAGTTTTTCGATCAATGCGAGCAATCCGATAATCACGGCGCGCCCGCTGACCATCACAATGCCGAGAAAGAAGATAATGCCGATGAAGAACCGCGACCATTGAAACAGGGTGAAGATGAATCCGTCGGCACGAGCCTCGAAGCGCTCTTCCGGGGAAAGCAGGGGCATCACTTCGGCGCGCGTTTTTCCAATGAGGTCTGAAACGGAAACAAGGTGGTCGCCCTTCTTGCGTAATGCGTCGATGATTTGCGGAAGAGCCGCAACCGTCTGGGTGCGATCGCCGCCGCCGTCGTGGAGCAGGATGATATTGCCGTTGGCGGCCTGCCTGAGCACGCTGTCGACAATCTCTTGCGCTGGGATGGGCTTGCCGTTGCGCAGGCTCCAGTCGTCCGGATCGATCCGCTGGCCCACGATTAAATAGCCCATCTCCTGAGCAACGGGAAGTTGCGCCACTTCCTCCGAATACTCCGGCTGATGATCGATGCCGTAGGGAGGACGGAACAGAATCGTTTTGACGTCGAGGGTGCTTTCGATCAGCCGCTGCGTCAGGTTCAATTCCCAGCGGAGCTGGGTGTGCGAGATCTCGTCGAATTTCGGATGAGTGAATGTGTGATTGCCGATCTCGTGGCCCTCGGCGAATTCTCGCTTTAGGATATCCGGCCTCTTATTTGCCTGGTCGCCGATGATAAAGAAAACTCCAGGCGCTTTCCTTTCCTTCAGGATGTCGAGAATCTTGGGCGTCCACTGCGGGTCGGGACCATCGTCGAAGGAGATGGCAATTTTCTTATTCGCTCCGCCGAGGCGATCGATGTTGTAGGAAAGCGGGATGGCGTCGTAGGACTCTTCGGTGAAAAGATCGCTGCCCGCGTCGTACTCGAAGGAGCGCTTGCCGTGCTTCGGTATATCGGTAAAGTGCCAGATGTCGCCATCGCCTTCGAGGATCAAGTCCGGACCCGGCGGCAGATCGGCAAGTTTTTGCCGGGCGGCATCGTCGGCGTGAGTCGCATCCCAGATTGGCCACATGGAAGTGTCTGAAGAACCCAGCCGCCACAGCGCCGTGCCTTGCACGCCCAATCGCTCGCTCGTCCGAAGCTCGTTGTAAGCGGTGACGGCGTCCAGCATCCACACCTGGTGCAGGTGGTTGTGCTCGTCATAGTAGGAATAGTGCGGATTCAGCGAATCGCTATCGAATTCAACGTCGGTATCCGATTCCTCGACGTGCAGTAATGCTTCCTGGATGCTGTATTCTGCCGCGGCCTCGTGGTTCTTTTTGGGAGCAAGGGACCAATCGTAAGCATAGTTCGCAATTCCCACGATGATCTTTTGCGGAGGAACGACGTCGAATACCTGGCGCAAGTTTTCGACAAACCAGTCCTGGGCGGCGATGGGACCGGGCGGAGAAGTCAGCCAGTGCTGGTCGTAGTTCATCAGCACGATCGCGTCGCATTCCTTGCCGAAGAATTCGTAATCATACGCGTCGTCGCGCGCCGGCAGAGCGATCATGAGTTTCAATCCGGCAGAGTGGAGCGCGGGCGCGAGCGTGGCGATGAATTCGCGGAAGTGCTCCTGGCTGGCGTCGGGAACTTCTTCAAAATCGACGACAATGCCTGCCTCGTGCGAATCAACGGCATACGCGGTGATGTCCCGCGCGAGATTCTGCCGCGCGGAAGGATTCGCAAGCATCTGCGCCATTTCCTTGATGCGCCACTCGACGCCGTCGTAGTTGTTGACGAGGCCCATCATCGGCAACTCGACCGGAGGATTCAGCGACTTCATCCACTGGTGCAGCTTGTCTTCTTTCAAAATCGAAATAGCCTCGGCCGGTGTGGCTTTCGCGGTGTATTGGCCGCGCTCGTAATCCACAATGGTCAGCGCGCCATCGGCAGACACGGCGTGGAGCTGCTCGGGAATCAGCAAGTCGATGTCTTTGTAATGCTTCTTGAGAGAAGCCAGGCTGTTGGGATCCCAGCTCACCAAAAATGCAGCCCGAACGGGATCATAGCTTGCCGGGAGCTTTCCGATGTTCGCGACGCGGCGGCGGCGCCCTTCGCGTGTAAGTAGCTTCTTTTTCGATTTGACGGCGTGATACCCGGGCTTGGTGTCCGGCAGTAGACCTGCGGGCAGTTCCACGCTGACGGCGATGGTCACGAAAAAATAGGCGAGCAAAAGGGTCAGCAGGACGCCGGTGATTTCCATTACGCGCCGCGTGCGGCGCCAGCGCACACGCTCCGCGTCATAAAATATGGGACCGCGTTCCTTCATGTCACCTTTCAAACGGCTGCGCGGCAGGCAAATCTACATCAGGCCAGGGCTGAGTCCGTCTGCGCGATTCCGTCTCCTCTATTGTAAGATGCGTGGCATTGATGAAGCGAGTTTTCTCGAATTCCTTTGTGGCGTTAATTGCAGGTCTTTGCCTGCGGCTCTATTTCGTGCTGAAGTTCCCCGCCAATTCCAGCGACACGGTTCTTTACGAGCAAATCGCCACCAACTGGCTAAAACACCACGTCTACGCCATGACCGTTAGCGGGGCGATCACGCCCGTTGATCTGCGCATGCCGGGTTATCCGGCGTTTCTTGCCATCCTCTACGCGCTCACGGGCCGCACGAGTGAGGCCGCCCGCCTCTGGGTCATGTTGGCACAGGTCGGAGTGGATTTGCTTGCCTGCCTGGCGATTGCCAGGCTGGCGGCGCTTTTAGCCTGCGCCTCGGAAGATCCAGCGCCGAACAAGCGTGTGTTTTCTATCGCGCTGTGGCTCGCCGCGTTGTGTCCCTTTACCGCTAACTACACCGCCGTGCCCCTGACCGAAGTGTTTGCAACTTTCTGGACCGCCCTGGCCTGCAATGCTTTCCTGGTAGCGTTGAGAAGAGTGCGGAAGCCGGATTTTCTATTGAAGAGTACCCATCTTCGCCTGGGAAAAAGCGTCGAATACTCTGCGCTGGGTGGAGGATTGGTTGTCGGGCTGGGAACGCTTTTCCGCCCTGAAACACCGCTGTTGCTCGTTGCAGTTGCCGTCAGTTTTGGCGGATTGTTTTTCCCGCGTGAAAATTTCCGCCGCTGGTTCTGGGTTTGCCTGGCCATGGCGCTCGGCTGCCTGATGATTCTTTCCCCGTGGGCGATTCGGAACATGATAACGCTGGGCGAACCGCAATTCCTCGCTCCAAAAAACTCGAATCTGCCGGGCGAGCTTGTGCCCTACGGCTTCATGGCCTGGGAAAAGACCTGGCTCTATCGCGTCCGGGATTGCTACCTGGTACCGTGGAAGCTGAACGAAGAAGCCATCAACGTCGAAGAAATTTCCGCCCGCGCCTTTGATACGCCGGAAGAAAAGCAGCGCGTCGCCGCCATTCTCGAACAATACAACAATGACTTGACGCTGACGCCGGAAGAAGACGCGGCGTTCGCGCAATTGGCGCGCGAGCGGACGGCGCGCCATCCTTTGCGAACGTATCTCAGGTTGCCCGCCGCGCGTGCCGCCGTCATCTGGTTTACGCCGCGCATTGAACTGCTGCCCGTTTCAGGGCACGTTTTTCCGCTGGCGCAAATGCGTGAGGATGATCCCGTCGATCAGGAAGTCACCATCCTGTTTTTTGTGTTGAATTTATTTTATGTGGGGCTGGGGGTGTGGGGCGCGGCGCGGCTTTGGTGCCTCAATCCTTCGATCCGGCCTGCGGTTGCTTTTCTGGCTCTATTCACAGTGATTCGCACCGCCTTTCTGACCACGCTTGAAACGCCCGAGCCGCGCTATGTTCTCGTTTGTTTTCCTGCGCTGATCGCGATGGGTGCGCAAGTTTTCGTTCGCCCTTCCGAGGAGCAATAGGACAGCATGCAACCCTGTGCCGTTATTTTTCCTCGAATGGTTCCGGATGAATGGTGACGCGGTAAATCTGCGGAAACCTTTCCTTCACGCGGTCTTCCAGCGCCGCGGTCACATCGTGGATTTGCGTGATGGGCAACTCGCTCCGCATCGTGCAATGGCACGAAACCAGGATGTGGTGCTCCACCTGGCGCACGCGCACGTCGTGGCAATTCACGAGCTCGCCGAATTCCAGCGGCAGCTTGTTCAAAAACTCCTCGATCGCCCGGGAAAGCTGCTTCATCTCTCCACCGCCGGTGTCCGGCGTGGCAATGTGCGTGCCCAGCGGCTCGATGTGGATATTGACTTCCACTTGCCCGTCTCGCAGCTCGCGAATTTTTTCTTCCAGTTCGGTAGCCTGGCGGTGCGCATCGCCCAGGCTCAAATGCTCGTCCACTTCCAGGTGCAGTTCGATAAAAAGTTGACCGTCCTGTTGCACCGCGGTCAGGTCATGAACGGCAAGGCCCATCTTCTGCGCTGCCGCACGAATCGCTTCAAAAAGATGTTCGCCCTGTGGAGCACGCGGCTCCGCGTGCACCATCACGTCCGAAGGAACGATTTCGCCGATGCGCTTTTCGATGGCGTCGCTTAAAGCATGCACTTGTTCGAGGCTCGCCGTCCTCGCAACGCTCACCGTCGCATCCACGAAGTGGCGGTTGCCGGCGCGCCGCACGCGCACGCGATCGACGTCCAGCACCCCTTCCATGCGCGCGACAGCCTTGGCGATTTCCTGCTGCAAGCCCTGCGGCGCCGCGTCCAGCAAAGCATCCAGCGTGCGTCTGCCTAGTTGCGCGCCCACCCACAAAATTACGGCTGCCACTGTCAATCCCGCAAGGGCATCCGCGTAATTCAACCAGGGCAGGTTCCATGTTTCACCGGCCCACACCAGCCCGATGCCAGCTATGACAACGATGGTGCTCCACACATCCGTCGAGAAATGCAGGGCGTCGGCTTCCAGAGCGTCACTGGAATACTTGCGAGAGACGTATCCGAGGGCCCGCGCCCGCGTCAGATCGATCGACAAAGCCAGCAGCAGCACCAGGATCGCCGTGACGCTCGGCTGGATGTGGACGCTGCGGAAGAACAGCCGGTCAAACGCCTCATAAACGATGTAAAGAGCTGTCAGTGCGAGCAGCCCCGTCTCAACGAAGGCGGAAAAGTTTTCAAACTTTCCGTGTCCGTAGGGATGCTTTTCATCCGCCGGCTGATCGGACATGCGCACGGAGAGAAACGTGATGATCGCCGCGAGCAAGTCAAGACCGGAATGCAACGCTTCCGAAAGGACTCCCAAGCTGCCCGTGCGGACCACCAAAAACGTTTTCAGCGAAACCAGCAGCAGTGCCGAGCCCACGCTCAAAAGCGCTGCCCGCTTCTTCTCCCGTCCTTCTTCCACTGAATAGGGAACAACCATCGCCCGTCCAGACTACCTTAAGTCCACGCGTTTTCCAGAATGCGTGGCATGTCCGGACATATCGCCTTTCGTCTTATGGAGTGTTTCGTGTTTCTTATGAGGATAGAGTTCTTCAGACAACTTCTTCGACGACGTTCTCGCATCCCCTAGCTAGAAGCGCGAAGGAAGCTCCTGGGCAGCGCGAGCGAAGTCTTTCTGAGAAACGACCTTATTTTGCAGGGCTCATTGGCGGCGGCGGCAAGAGCGGCAGGCGCTTGGCTTCGCCGCGCGCTCCGCGCACTTCCAATTCGTCAAATAGCAGCGACGGCGCCACCACGGAAGCCGGTAAGCCTACTTGCGCTGAGCCAAACGCTCCTAGCGCGGTGCCGGCAAATCCGTTGTTTTGGCTTTGCATGTAGTTGTAGACAAAATTGTCGTTCCCGATTCCGGTTAGGTTCCGCAGCGCGCGGGTGTTCAATCCGATGACGCGCGCCCCGCGAATCACCTCTTCCCGGCCGGTTTCAGGGTACACACGGTAAACAACCAGCGGCAGGCGGTCACCGTTCCCGGCGCCTCCGCCATAGCTCGCCAGAAGCTCGGAGAAATCCTCCTGGTGCAGCAGGCTGATCACAGGATTGTCCATTTCGCGCACCACCAGGCAATAGTTCAGTTTTTCCGCGCGGCAGCTGTCCAGAAATTTCTTCTTCAAGTCCGCCGCAGGAAGCGTTTCCGCCGAGGAAAAGAACAGATTGCTCATCGTCGGCTTGGCGTCATTCAAGAACGCGGCGCGGCCGTGTCCATTGGACTCATTGAAATCCGGCCCGGGTCGGCGGGACATCATCTCGTTCTTCAAGTTGCCGCTATCCACCAGCGTCACTTTCTGGGCACGGACGCCTTCGTTGTCCACGGCATAGCCGCCGATCAGCGGCGTGCCATGGAAATCTTTTGCGCCCGGATCATCGACCAGGGACACGCTGGCAGGCAGAACTCGCGCGCCGAGCCGACCCACCCAATCGCTCTTGCCGCCCAGGTTGCCAAGCATCTGCTCCATCACCGGACTGAAGGAAATCGGAGGACGTGCACCGTTCACCGCCGGTCCAAGCACTTGCGCCAGCAGCGGCGCCGCGGCGCGCGCCTCGAAAAGGACAGGGCCGGTATAGTCCTGCGCAGTAGGCGCGACTCGCAGCGTCATGAGCTCGGTGCCGGTAACATTTAATCCTTTACGCACTGTCTCGACGTCGGGCAGGTCGGCCGGACGCGTCGCGTACGTGGTATAAAAATGATTCAGCGGCACGCCATCGGCGGCGAACGTGCTCATGCCCGCTTCAATCGCCGCAAAATGCCGATTCTGCCGGATCTCCGTGCCTTCGCTCGTCAGCAGGTATTCCGTCGCGTAGACGAGGTAATAGGTCACGCGCGACTCGTGAATCTCGGAAAACGCGCGCAGCGTCGCCGAAGTGTCGCGCGCTTCCTGATCCCAGTTGCGGCTAGTCCAATCCGTAGTTTCCCGCGGTTCGATAAGTTGTACCGGCTCGGCTTTCGCGAAATCATCGATATCCGACTGCCGCGCCAGGCTGCTGAGATACGCCTGCTTGCGCGAATGGGTTTCCACTGCTTCCTTGAAGGCCTGATCGGTCGCAATCCACAGGTCCTGTCGCAGCGAATCGTAATCGCGGTCGATTCCCACCTGGCCCGTCGGCCCGATAAAGCCGCGAAAGCCTTCGTCGCTTACAAAATTCGAGCTGTCCAGCTTGTAACTGCCCACCCGCGCATCCACATCCATAAAGCGGTTCCGCGTTTGCGTGCTGGACAGCAAAGCTCCGAATTCCGCGACAACTTCGCGGACTTCCAGATCGAGCAAACGGTACTGAACGAAGTACGGCCGCACCGGCTGGTCGATGTTCGGAATCTTCAATTCCAGGCGAGTCTTCGCGCGCGCCATTTCATCACGCATGGCCTGCAGCGTGTGATCGTTATCCGATGGAGCCTGCGCGCCCGCGGCTGATCCGGAGCCTATCGCAATCAAAAATAAAATCAGTCCTGCCATTCTCTCTGCGCGCCTCACTGCTGGCCTCCCGTCTTGACGACGTCGTGCGCGGGCGGCGGCAGGATCGGCGGCCGGTCCGTCGAACTCTCTTTTTTTTGCACTTCCAATTCCGAAGTCAGAATGGCGGGCGAGGCCGCAGCAACGGGAACGGAGCCCGATTCCGCGCCGCAGTAACCGTTGAAAACCTCTGGCGTATCTCCCGTCGCAACAATCTTCGTTAGCGCCGCGAGCGGCGTGCCCACAATATCCACTCCCCGCACCAATTCGTCAGGCCGCCCATCGGGAAAAACTTTGTAGACCACCAGCGGCAACACTTGAAACGCCTGCGGCTGTCCGCGTCCGGTGAACGTAAATCCGCCGGCGATGTCGTCGATCAACAATCCAAACGGTTTGCCCTGCGCTTTGATCAATTCAATCAGCTTGGCGCGGAGTTGCGCGTTCGTTACCGTTTTGCTGCTCTGCACGATCAGGTTGCCCTGGCGAGAAACCGGCGTGGCGCCGAGCTGCCGCCTGCCATGCCCGTTTGAATGCTGAAACCCGACCAGCGGCGAACGCGACATCTCGAAATTTTTCAGCACGCCGTGCTCGACCAGCGGCACGCGCTGCGCCGGCACGCCTTCGTCATCAAACTGGTAGTAGCCAAGAAGATCCTGCTTGCCGAGCTTTCTCATCGTCGTGTCGTCGGTGATGCTCAGAAATTCGGGCAGGATCTGCTCGCCCACTTTTTTCGAAAACGTTTGTCCCTCGGTCACATCTTTTTGGCGGTGGCCTTCGGCGCGATGCCCGAAGACTTCGTGGAAAAACACCGCCGCGGCGCGTCCCGTCAGCAACGCCGGCCCCACTGTCGGATCGTTGATGGGCGCGGCGACCAGCCCTTCCAACTCCTTACGCATCGTCGCTTCCGCCGCGTACACCGCTTTATCGTCCGGCGCTTCCTTGGGATCGACCCAATCGAAATTGTAGTAGCGGTCGATGTCCATGCCGTCCGGCGCTTTGCCCTGGATGAACAACTCCAGCCGATAGCGAATCTGCCCGAATTGCAGTTGCGTGCCCTCGCTGGTCACTTGATACGCGTTTTGCGCTTGCGCCGAGAACGTCACGATGGAATTGATAATCGCCGGCGATTCGCGAAAGGCCTTGGTGTACGCACGGACTTTTTCCTCCCAAGGCTGGCGATCCACGGCGAGGGAAACCTGCGGTCCAATGGAGGTGTGCGGCTCTTCGCGCGAGAAATCCGGCGCGCGCCCTTCTGCCGTCTCTACTTTTACTTCTTTGCCCGTCTTGATCTTGATCAGCGCTTCGGACGCGGCCCGGTACTGTTTGTCGGTCTCCAGCCAAATCGTCCTGCGCAGCACTTCGGCATCATCGTCGATCGGCACGGGCGCAACCCCGCCGCTCTGCTGTTGCCGTTCGCCGACCTTGTGGGTGTTGTCGAGCTTGTAGTCGTTGACGCGAACCGAAACCTCCAGCCACCGGTTGCGGGCGGCGTTGCTGTTGAGCAGCGCACCGTTCGAGCCGGACACATCCGCGCGCTGTGTCTCCGTTACCGTATATGCCAGGTAGTAGGCCGGCGGATCCAGCGTGCCCAAAGTCTTCATCGAGCGTTCCAGTTCCGCTTGCAGCGCCGCAAGCAGCGGCGAGCGCTTCGCCGGCGTGTCCGGTGGCGCGGCGTGCGCTGAATGCGCCATGCTGGAAAGGAGAGCAAGCGCACAAAGGAAGGGAGTCACGCAACTACGAATCGATATGCTCAAGGATGCCTCACTCGGAATTAGACGGGACCGCGAAACATTCAGTGTACGCCACCGTTGCGGGTCGCACAAAGCAGGGAAAGAGAGCGCCGCTGATCAAATGACACTCGTTGGATGGCTGCACCGTGCTCGCGGTTGCACCCTCAAGGAAAAATCGTCCCTGCAACTCGGTGCGAGAATGAACGCCGTTGTTTCCAAAGCAACTCGTCGTGCGCTTCAGTTGAAGTGCGCCAAGGGCCGCGCCACAATTTCTTCATGCGCTCTCTTGTCGGCCTTCTGGTATGTGCCGCCCTTTTCTTTGTCGTTTACCACTTCTTTTTGAAGAAAATGCCGGCGACTGACCAGGGCACGGCCTCAACGCAGGCCATCACCCTGATCGGCGTTCGAAGCGACCTCCTGCAGATCGCCGAGGCGGAACGCGCCTACATCGCCATCAACGGCCATTGCGCTCCGCTCGACGAGCTCATGTCCTCCGGTTCTCTTTCCATGACCCGCTCCGAGCGCGACGGCTACTCCTACTCCGTCGAATGTTTCGGCGGCGAATTCACGGCCGCTGCGCACCATTCGCCCGCACCTGCCAGCTCGCCCATTCGCTATCCCAATTTCGCCGTCGACGCCACCATGCAAGTCCACGAAATTGACTGACCACCGGTGAGGAGTGGCATCTGTCCTGAGCAGCACACGGGAGAGACTTCACTCATAACTTCCGGGAACTTTTCCTGTTGACTCCGCGTACCTCTCATTGAAAGCGGTTCCCCCAACAAAACGCGCCCGCCGGCGGCGGGCGACCAAACGAAGGAAAGAAGGATCACACTATGGGCGGAGAATTGATTGGATTGGTGGCCGTGACGCTGGGGATGGGTGTCCCCCTCGGCGCACTGTATACGTATTACCGGGTCCGCAAGCTTCGAAGCGAAGAGCGGCTCGCGGCGATTGCCCGCGGAGTCGACATTCCGATGGAGCCTGAGTTGAACCAAGCGGCGCGTTCCCGGCGCTCCGGCATTTTGCTGGTCAGCGGAGCGCTTGGCTACATCGCGACTTTTGGATTGATTGCCAGCATCCAAGCGGACCGCGACATCTGGACCGTTGCAGCGTTCGGCATCATTCCCCTTGCGGTTGGACTCGGCTACTTCGTGGACTGGTCCATGATTCGCCGCGACGCCCGCGCCTGAGAGCAGAGAAATTCACCCGGCGCTCGAATGAAAAACGCGGATCGGTCTTCACATTTTCTGTAGAAGGCCGATCCGCAATTCATTTGATTTCGAGCGGTGTGAACTTGTCTCCGCGCTTCACTGCCAGCCGGATGGGACGTGGCGGGCCCTTCTTCGGAACGGTTACCTCGACCCACAATTCTTCGCCTTGCTGCCGCCGCGAAGGATCGACTGCGTGTTCCGGCAAAAAATAAGCCACCGGCTCGCTGAGGGCCGCTACCAGATCTCCGTTGCGCGCCCTCCATCTCGTCACGCTCAGGCCGGTCGGTTGGAGTGATGGGCTTGCCACCAAGTGTCCATTCTCGGCGTGCAAATAAACATCCCGCATGTCGCCCCAGAAGTTACCTTGAATTGATTTCGGCGGCTGGGAAGCACCGTAGACTCGATCCGCATCCACGCGCAATCGCACGCTCAAATACCGGCCGCGAATCGGCAGGTCAGGATCGTAAGCCACGGTCTGCGCCCAGACCCGCGGAAAGCGCGCGCGATCGATGGCATATTTCGCCGCCAGGCTCGCGACAATCGCCAGTTGTAGCACCGCCAGAAGAACCCCCTTGCGTGAGAGTTTCATAGCGTTCCTCCCGCGACTCGCGCCACCAGTTGCCGCCGCGTTCGCTCCAGCGCCCATCCGCCAAACAGGAACAGCACGCCCAGCCCGATCAGGCTCGCGGAACGTCCGAGCTTATCCATCACGTCCGAGAAATAGAAAATGATAACGGTGAGCGCGAAACCCGCGACTCCCAGGTTGATGCGCTCTCGCCTCCGGTCCACCAGTCCCCACGCCACCATGGCGAGCGCCCCGACTCCGGCCCAAAAATACGGGCCTAGAGAATTCCACGCAAATATCGGCAGCTTGTCACTGGCATTTCCATTCCTGGCGTGAAATGTTCCAATCACCAGAACCCAGACCGCCGCCACTGCGTTTGTCCACGCCGCTTTCTTGCGCAGCACATAAGCCAATGCCATAGGCCCGCAGATCGCGATAGCCCAGCCAGTAATTTGCAGAAAGGAGGAAACGTGTGGGCGATTCTGCCACCATCCCCAGTATCCCCGGCCTTCGACAAATGCCCAGAGGCTGAGAGGCAATACGGCAAGCCCGCCGATCCACGCGAGCGCGCGGCGCGTGCTGGAGTCTTCCTGGCTCGTTCTGACGCTCAAGTAGGTGATTGCGATCAGCACGAGCGCTTCGGTGATCAACCGGTTGCTCACCGCAAATCCCTGGGTACGCACTTCCCACTCGCCTACAAGCCATCCAGGCACGAGCAATGCCAGTAGCGCCGCTTGCGTCCAATGCCGCAGCAGAAGCCACCCGGCAAGCGCGCCGATCGCCCACATCAGAATGCCGCTTGGCCAATGCTCCTGCAGATTGAAAATTTGCGCGGTCAGAAAAATCCCCGCGCCGACGCAAACGGTCCCGATGGCGTAGAACGTTGTTGAGAGCGCCGGGAATCGCTCCTGCGTGAATGCCCCGGCAAGAGGAAACACTGCCGCCAGGATCATGACCAGCGTAAAACGCCACGCCGGCGAAAGCTCATCCCAGTGCGCGGCCACGAACAGCAAGACACCCGCGCAAAGCAGCAGCCCGCCGAGTGCCACGGCCAGCAGCACAGGCCAGCGCAGACGCTCGCCAGAACTCTCCGACTCCTCAAATGTTCGAATGCGCGACGCCGTGCCTGCATCCACCACCCCGGCTGAAACCCATCGCTCCAGCCGTTTCTTCAGTGAATCGGCCATGCGAGGCCCTCCTCTCGCCAGCTACTTTTCGCCAGCAGAACATACTGGCGCTTCTTGCTCACGGCGCGCGCTTTTGGTCCACCACCAGCACGCCGGCTTCGGCGTAGTTCGTTGCCGGTACATCATGAAACGATACGTGAATGTTCTCCCGCTTGGCCTTGCCATCTTCGATTAGCACGGTCGTGACGCGCTCCGCGATTTTCCGTTTTTGCTCCGGCGTCCGGCCTTCTACCCAGGTAACCTGCACGTGCGGCATGTCTCTTTCCTCCTTAGAACGGGCAACTTCGTATTTCTTGCATGCAATCTCAGGCATTCTATCCGCCGCCGCGGTTCGCGCAAAGTCCACGGTGTCCATGTGCTAGAATTATCTGCTCATGCATCCCGCCATTCCTCACCTGATCGAACTGCAGCGCGTGGACCACCAGATTGCCGTCCTGCGCGCGGAACTGGAAGCGTTTCCAAAACGCATCCGCGAAGCGGAAACCAAACTCGGTGGCGCCCGCGCCGGTGTTGCTTCCGCGAAAGAGGCGTACACGCAGATCATCACGGAACGCAAGAAGTTCGAGCTTGACGTGCAGCAGTGGAAAGACCGCGCGCGGAAATACCGCGATCAGAGCGGCGCCGTAAAGACCAACGAAGCTTTCAAGGCTTTGCAACATGAAATCGCGAACGCCGAAGCCGAAGTTGCCAAAGCCGAAGACCGCCAACTGGAAGTAATGATGGCCGCGGAAGAAACTGAACGCCGCGTGAAGATCGCGGAGTCGCGGCTGAAAGAGGCCGAGCAGGCCGTCACCGCGGAGCGAAAAGAGATTCAGGCGCAAGGCACGGAGAAAAAGAAACAACTAGATGCCGCTACCGTCGAACGCGAAAAAATCATTGCGCCAGTACCGGAAGATTTGCGCGAACTTTACGCGCGCATCGCCAAGCGCCACAATGGCACGGCTATGGCCGAAGCTCGCGACGGGCAGTGCCGCGGCTGCGGAATGCGCGTCTTGCCACACATTCTTCAGGAACTGGCTACGGAAACCAACGAAGAAGTCTTCCGCTGCGAAAGCTGCGGCCTTATTCTTTACACCTTGGAACCAATCCCGGTCGCGAATTCCGAGGTTGGTTCCGCAAATACATCCTCGGCGGCTTCGACAAATTCCTGATGCCGCGCCGACCGCCAACTTCCCGTGGAAAAGATTTGTTCGCCGACTCTCCCGCGGAGCCCAAGCCGGCCGCAGCGGCGCATCGCGCGAACATTGACGGCGGCTCGCGCGGCAATCCCGGGCCCGCTGCGTACGGCGTGGTGATACGCGATGGGCGCGGCGAAATCGTCGCCAAGCTGAAAAAATATATTGGCCGCATGACCAACAACGTCGCCGAATATTACGGATTGATCGCGGCGATGGACTACGCGCAATCACACGCGATTCGCGCGCTGCGCATCGAGAGCGATTCCGAACTTCTCGTCAAACAAATGCGCGGACTGTACAAAGTGAAAAGCGAGGATCTGCGGCCGCTTTTCGAGCGCGCACAAAAAATGTCGAAAGGATTCGATCCCTTTCGCATCGAGCACGTTTACCGCGAGCAGAACCGCGAAGCCGACGCGCTCGCCAACGAAGCGCTGGATGAAACCGAAGGAAAAGCTTCCGGCTCGGCAGCGGCAAAAAAAACTGAATTGGCTGGCTCCAAAACCTCGTCGGCCAGCCCGAAATCTGAACCGGCTAGATCGAAAACTGAAGCCGTTAGCTCCAAACCGGAGCCGCGAAAGATTCAGGCGCGTTTCCGAGGAGGAGTTCTTTACCTCCTGGAAGACGTCGAATTGCCGGACGGCATGGTCGTCGACGTTTCCATTCACCTGCGCCCAAAACCTGTATAAGTCCTTCCCGCCGCAAATTTTCTTGTAGCGTCCTAAAATTATTTCAGAACGTAACTTCTGTAAAGAGTGTCGCGTTGCGCGGGAATGAAGCCGGCGTCGGAGATGACGCGGCGGAGTTCGCTTTCATTGGTGCGATTTTTCACGCCGGCGGCAAAGACCACGTTTTCTTCAATTAGAATGCTGCCGACGTCGTCGGCGCCGAATTGCAAGCCAATCTGACAGACTTTGATCCCGGGCGTCAGCCAACTGGACTGGATATGGTCGATGTTGTCGAGATATAGGCGGCTGACGGCGAGCGTTTTCAGATAATCCACGGCCGTGGTTTCCTGCACTTTTTTTCCGAGGGCGGTATTTTCAGCGGCAAACATCCAGGGAATGAACGCGGTGAAACCGCCGGTATCTTCCTGAATGCGCCGCAAGCGTTCAAGATGGTTGACGCGATGGCGGAGCTCCTCGCCGCAGCCAAACATCATGGTGGCGGTGGTGCGCAGTCCCAGCGAATGGGCGACGCGGTGCATTTCTTCCCAGTCGTCGCTGGTGCATTTTAGCCGCGCAATTTTCGCGCGGACTTCATCGTCGAGAATTTCCGCGCCACCACCGGGAATGGATTGCAGACCCGCATCCATCAAGCGTTGAATCGTTTCGCGAATGCTGATTTCACTGACTTCCGCGATGCACAGGATTTCCGGCGCGGAAAAACAATGCAGATGGACTTGCGGATAGCGCGCTTTTAAGGAGCGCAGCAAATTTTCGTAATAGCCGATTTGCAAGTCCGGGTGCAGGCCACCCTGGAGCAAAATGCCGGTGCCGCCAAGTTCCAGCATTTCGTCGATTTTCTTATAGATTTCCTCGAACGGCAGAATGTAGCCGTCTTTCGCGCCGAGCGGGCGGTAGAACGCGCAAAAGGAACAATACTCGGTGCAGAAATTGGTGTAGTTGATGTTGCGGTCGATCTGGTAGGTGACGACGCGAGGATCGTTTTTCTTCAGGCGAAATTGATGAGCTTCCATGCCGATGCCGAGGAGATCGTCGGATTCGAGCATGTCCAGAGCTTGTTGTTTGGTCAGTGCCAAGTTGTTTCCTTCAATTGCCCAATTCCACTGATATTACTGCGCCTAGCTAACTGGGGCACAGCATGCTGCGCCCCTACAAAGGCTTAGAAAGTTTCGTTTACAATTTCACGGCTTCCGCTTTCGTTGCAGCCCACTCGATCGGCTTGGATCGCGGGATCAAGCCGAGGTTTGCTGCGTGCGTGAAATACAGTTCCAGCCCGCGGCGATTTTCTTCGTCAAGCGAACAGTCAATATTATGCCGCAAGTACGACTCGAGAGTGGGTTGCGGCAATTCCAATTCGCGCGCGGCGTCGAAGCAGATTTCGGGGATGCGCGACAAACCGAAATCACGGGAGGCGAGGAAATCCGCGGCCGCTTCCGGAGTGGCGACGTCTCGCCGCGCGGCCCAGACTGCAAGGACAGCGGGCAGTCCCGTCAGACTCCGCCATTCGCCAACGACGTCATAAACGTAGAGAATTTCCGCGCTGGTGATTCCCAGCGTGCCTGCCTGGCAAATGGTTTGGCCTTCCGTGCCGGTCCAACTTTCTTTTTCCATTCCCATGCTTATGCGCAAGGCGGGATCGCCGATTATCAGGGCCGCGTCCGCTTGCTGCAACATCGCGGGCAAGTCCGGCTGAGATTCAAAAAATTGCGGCGCGATTTTCCACTTTTCCGGGCACAGGATGCGCGTCAGCGTTTGCGTGCTGCGCGAACCGGCATCCAGCGCAAAGCGCTTCACCAGTTCGATGGGCTTCTTCGCAATGACCAATAGGCTGCGCACGTGCTTTTTCGAGGCGATGGCCATGTCCGGCAGGATCACCAGATCCTCAATGCGCTGGTATTCGATGGCGGGAATGATGGCTACGTCGGCGCGGCCAGAGCGCAAATCCTCGGCGCATTGCGAAGGGACGGTGAAGGACAAATCGTACTTGCCGCGCAGCGGGCCGTTGGTGAAACCCCAGACGAGCGGCGCGGTGTTGAGATATTGCACGATAGAGATGCGAAGCTTGGTCACGGTTCGAGGGCTCACGCTTAAGTTCCAGTATAACAAAGAGGGTTTTTCCGAGCGGCAACCTTCTTTCGCGAGGAATTGTCCAGCAACTTCGGAGTGTTGGAATCGATTGAAAATCCAGCAGATGAGGCCGCGCACCCCCCCACCCCCCCATCAATTTGCATGAATGTCAAAAGAAAGGACTTACAAGAAGAGCATTTCGTAAGTTGCTGAGTCTAAAGGACGCGATTTTGGTTGTTTTGAGCCAGGAAGAGCCTGAATAGCTGCCTCAAAAAAAGAAAAGCGGAGCAAGCTCCCGCACTCCATACGCAGTTTCTTACGGCGTTAAGTATACTGCTGGATAAGAGGGCGAGTCAAGGAAAAGTTTGCGGAAATTTTGAAGATATTGGTTTGCAAACGTCGCAGTCGGGTTACGTTCACTCGATGCGCAGGGCGTTCATGGGGGAGATGGAGGCGGCGCGGTTGGCGGGAATGATGGCTGCGAAAAAGGAGCAGATCCCGAGCGCACCTGCAGCGACTGTGAGGGCGAAGGGGTCCCACGAAGAGACGCCGTAGAGCTGGGCGGAGAGCAAGCGGCCGGCACCGACGGCCAGCGGCAAGCCAAGGATGAGCCCGATAGCCACGCGCTTGAAGGCTCCGCCGAGGATGAGACGAAGGACTTTCGGACGATCGGCTCCGAGCGCCATGCGAATGCCGATTTCGTTGGTTTTCTGGGCAACGGAATAGGCGGTGACGCCGTAGAGGCCGATGGCAGCAAGGACGAGCGCGACGATGCCAAACAGGCCAGCGAGACTAGCCACGGCGCGCTCCTGATCGAAAGTAAGCTCAATCTGCTGCTGCATGGTGCGAACACTGTTGATGGTGAGGTTGGGATCCAATTCCGCCAGGATCCTGGTGAGCTGGGCTTCGAGGGTGCCAGGGGTAATGTTGGTGACGAGCAAGATTCCGCCAATGAAGTGGGAGTTCAACTCGACCATCTTCAGCAGGTTATCGGGATAATTCACAGTTTGGGCCAGCGGGACGTAGAACATGGGGCGCGCGGGCCTGCGAAGGCCCCAACCGGCAAACTTGGCATCGCGCACGACGCCGACGATGCGGAAGGTGCCGGAATACTCGGGGACATCAAGGCCAAAGTGCTGATCGAGGGGGTCTTCCGTGCTCTTGAAAAAACGCTTGACGAAAGCTTCGTTGACAATCGCCACAGGCGCGGTGGTTTCGTTATCGGCAGTGGTGAACGCGCGCCCGCGCAAAATCGGCATGCCAAGATTCTGAAGATAATTGGCGCTTACGCGGTCCCAAGAGGCGCCTGATTCCTCGTTGAGTTTGGCGGGAGGATGGCCAGCGACCATGATGAGTTCGCCCCAATTGTCGGTGAGTGGGTTATAGAGCGCCAAGCCGGCGCCCTGAACGCCAGGGAGACGGTTGAGCTGCCCTTCGAGCTGACGATAGAGCGAAGCTACCTGCGGCAGCGTGTAGGTGGCGGGAGGCCGGTGCATGTTGACTTCCACGCGGTTTTGCACCTGGAAGCCGAAGTCCTGATGCTCAAGCTTGTTGAGGCTGCGGGCCAGCATAGTGGCGCCGGCAACGAGGACAACCGACAAGGTGGCCTGCACAACGAGCAGAGCCTTGCGAGCAAACGAAGAACGATCCTGCGTGCCGCGGCCTGAGCCGCGCAAGGCTTCGGCGGGATCGGTGCGCGTGGCAAGCCAGGCAGGAGCCGCGCCGAAAATGATTCCGGTGACGAGAGCCAAGACAAAAGCAAAGGCCAGGACCATCAGCGATGGCGCGGTGCTGATGGGAAGAAAATGCGAGTTGTGGAAGGCGAGAACAAGCAGCAGACGCGCCGCAGCCATGGCCACCACAAGCCCGACGATGCCGCCGCCAATGGCGAGCAGGACGCTTTCCGTAAGGGCTTGCACGACGATTTGCCGGGGAGTGGCGCCGACGGCCAGCCGCACAGCAGTTTGGCCACGACGGGCAACGCCGCGAGCGAGCAGCAGATTCGCCACGTTGGAGCAGGCAATCAGAAGCACCAAGCCGCACACGGAGAGGAGGATCTGCAGGCTGCGGCCATATTCCTCTTTCATTACGGCAACGCCCGCTCCAGCAGGCACCACGTTGAGAACCTGTTTGGGGAGCAAGCTGACCATGTCCTGCATCCAGTTGGCGGGATAGCCCGAATCGTGCTGCAGCCACTGGCGGAGGACTGCCGTGAGGCGCGGAGACATCCCGTCAATCGAAGCTCCGGGGCGCAAACGGCCAATCATGCGAAGCCATGCCGAAACGGGCTGGCGCAGCAGGCTGCCGCCGGCATTGATCATGGGTTCCTGCTGCAGGGGAACCCAGATATCAGGCGGGTCGCTTTGGAGAGTTTCCCCGAAGAATCCGGGGGGAGCGACGCCGATTACTGTCACAGGATGGCCTTCGATGATGAATGTGGAACCTACGACGGAAGGATCGGAAGCATAGGCGGTTTGCCAGACACGGTGGCTGAGGACGGCGACAGGAGGTGCGGCGGGCTTGTCGTCATCCGGCGTGAAGACGCGGCCTCCGAAGGCGCGAACTCCCAGGGTTGAGAAATAAGTACCGGTGACGTACTCCGAGCGGAAAGGACGGGCCACGGATTCGACACCTTGACGCCGCACGCCCATGCGCCAGCGTCCAGCCTGGAAGGCAGTAACCTCCTCGAATTCAGGAGTTTCGGTCTTGAGGCGTTCGTACAAAGGGAAGGAAACCATGCCCCAGCGGTCCTGGGGACCGCCTTCGACGCAGCACTCGTCGCCTTCGCCAACGCGGTAGAGCCTGCCGGGGTCAGAAACAGGCAAAGAACGGAGCATTACGGCGTGAATCAGCGTGAAAATCGCGGTTGTGCCGCCGATGCCCAATGCCAAGGTCAGTACCGCAGCCGCTGTAAATACGGGCGATAGCCGAAACTGGCGAAGGGCGTAGCGAAAATTGCCTGGCAGGCTTGGCATAAACACCTCTCCGTACAGTACGAAGGCTAGGGCCAAGAGTTCCCAAATCCAGCAAACCGGGCAACTACGACCCTGGCCGAGCTTCGGCTTGGCGCTGCGATATGGACGCTGGAAAAATACGTTTGTCACGCGATAAAAGTGGTCAAAAGGAGCGCAGCAGTGCTGCGCCCTTACCACGGCAGTAACCCCAGTCAATTTAGATAAGGCGATATCAGTTCACCATGGAGCTACTTCTGTTGTAAAACCATTCGGCAAGTTTGGAGGGATGGGACATGTCGAAGGCTTGGGCCGGCGTTTTGTTGATGAGTGCGGCGCTTACGGCGCCGATGCGCGTTCGGGCGCGGGCGGAAACACCGCAAACGCCCACGATTGCGGAAAAGACTGCGGGCTCGCAGAAACTGCCCGGCTACTTCAATCTCTACTGGGATGCGAAGCAGGGGAAGCTGTGGCTGGAGATTGATAAGTGGAGCAGCGAGTTTCTTTACCAGAGCGGGCTTCCGGCGGGGATCGGTTCGAATGACATTGGGCTGGACCGCGGACAACTGGGACGGACGCGCATCGTGCGGTTCGAGCGGAGCGGGCCGAAGGTATTGCTGATCCAGGAGAACCTCGAATACCGCGCAGTGAGCAACGATCCCGACGAACGGCGCGCGGTGCACGATTCTTTCGCGGAGTCCGCGCTGTGGGGTTTCAAGGTGGAAGCAGAGGAACAGGATCACGCGCTGGTGGATGCGACGGATTTTTTCCTGCGCGATGCGCACGGGATTCCTGCGGCGCTGCGCCGGACGAAGCAGGGCACTTATCATCTGGATTCTTCGCGCTGCGCGATCTATCTGCCGCAGACAAAGAGTTTTCCACTGAATACGGAAGTGGAGGCCACTCTCACGTTCGCGGGAGAGGAGCCCGGTAAATGGGTTCGCGACGTGACGCCTTCTCCCGAATCGATTACCGTGCGCGAGCATCACTCGTTCGTGCAGCTTCCACCAGCCGCGTACAAGCCGCGCGCGTACGATCCGCGGTCCAGCTTTTTTGGCATTGGCTACATGGATTACGCGACGCCCATCAGCGAGCCAATCGTGAAGCGCTTTATCGCGCGGCACCGGCTGGAGAAAAAAGATCCGAAGGCGGCGGCCAGCGAACCCGTGCAGCCCATCGTGTACTACCTGGACCGGGGAGCGCCGGAGCCGATTCGTTCCGCGCTGCTGGAAGGGGCGCGGTGGTGGAACCAGGCGTTTGAGGCGGCGGGTTATAAGAATGCCTTCCGCGTCGAGATGCTGCCGGAAGGCGCGGACTTGATGGACCTGCGCTACAACGTGATCCAGTGGGTGCATCGGGCGACGCGCGGATGGTCGTACGGCGCGGCGGTGATCGATCCGCGCACGGGAGAAATCATCAAGGGGCACGTGACGCTGGGGTCGCTGCGCGTGCGACAAGATTTTCTGATTGCGGAAGCGCTGCTCGCGCCTTACGAAAAAGGCAAACCGGTTTCACCGAAGATGCAAGAGATGGCGCTGGCGCGGCTGCGGCAACTGGCGGCGCATGAAGTGGGACACACGCTGGGACTGATGCACAACTATTCCGCGAGCACGGTGAACCGATCATCGGTGATGGATTATCCGCCGCCGTACATCAAGCTGGGCGCGGATAGCGTGCCGGACTTGTCCGCGGCCTACGCGACGGGAATCGGGGAGTGGGACAAGGTGTCGATCGCGTTTGGCTATCAGGATTTTGCGCCGGGGACGAATGAACAAACGGCGCTGAACAAAATTCTGCTGGATGCGTACGGGCGAGGGCTGCGCTACTTGACGGACCAGGACGCGCGGCCGGCGGGTTCATCAAGCAGCATGGCGCATTTGTGGGATTCGGGTGCCAACGCTGTCGATGAATTGAACCGGATTATGCAGGTTCGCGGGGCGGCGCTGAAGCGCTTTGGCGAAAACAATATTCGCGAGGGCGCGCCGCTGGCAACACTGGAAGACGTGCTTGTGCCGCTGTACATGCTGCATCGCTACCAGGTGGAGGCGGCGAGCAAGTTGGTTGGAGGGATGGACTATACGCTTGCGCTGCGCGGCGACGGGCAAACGCCGACGCAGATCGTTGTGCCCGCGGACCAGCGGCGCGCGCTTGCGGCGGTGCTGGCGACACTTAAGCCGGACGTTTTGGCTCTGCCCGAGCCGCTGCTGAAGATGATTCCGCCTCGTCCGCTGGATTATGAACGAGGACGGGAACACTTTAAGATTCGGACCAGTCCGGCATTTGATGCGCTGGCTCCGGCGGAAGCGGCGGCACAACACACGCTGCAATTTCTGTTCAATCCGGAGAGAGCGGCGCGGTTGGTGGAATTTCATGCGCGCAACGCGGAGAACCCGGGACTAGAAGAAGTCATCGACGCCATCTTGGCTGCGACGTGGAAGTCCCCGCGAGGCCGGGGGTATCCGGCAGAAATAGCCCGCTCGCTCGATCGAGTTGTTTTGTACGACCTGATGGCTTTGAGTGCCGACGAGCGCGCGTCAGAGCAGGTGCGGGCCATCGCCGCTTTGAGATTAGAACGGTTGCGCGACTGGCTCGCGACCAGCCAAAGTGCCGCCAAGGATGAGGATGAGCAGGCCCATCTCTTTGCGGCGATGTCGCAAATCGTTCAGTTTCAGAAAGATCCGAAGCAAATCAGCGTGGCACAGCCGGCCGAGCCGCCCGACGGGCCACCCATTGGCACTGACGACGATTGGGACGGGTGGGACTAAAAATTGGCAGGAAGGCGCGTGACAATCGGGCCCCCTGGTCGTCTATAGCTTCGAGGGGAGGGCCATATGCCTCGACGCACCTTGTTTTTCCTGATTTCGTTTTCGGCTCTGTTTGCGCTGGGCTTTACGAGCGCGCGAGCAAGCCGGCACCACCATTCCGTCAACGCTTCCTGGGGCCACAAACAGCCAGCAACGGATTGCTCCGATCTTCGCATCCGCTTTGACGACCAGGACGCCGTGGTGCGTTCCGAAGAGCGCACCTTGACGAAGGCTGAGGCTCCGCTGCTGCAAGTCCACCCACACACGAACGGTGGAGTGCAGGTCGTGGGGTGGGACAAGGAAAATTATTCCGTGACGGCGTGTAAGGCGGCCGCGAGTTCGAATGGGGACGTGGAACGAATCCTGTCGCAGATCAGCATGTCCATCGAAAATGGCAGGATCTCGACAAAAGGGCCGGGAGATCAGGAAGCGTGGACGGTGGAACTGCTGATTCGTGCGCCGAAGTCCGCGACCATCGACATGGAGACGATGAACGGTCCGATTTCCCTTTACGACGTGGACGGCAAGCTCACGGCTCGCGCCAAGAATGGGCCAATCAGCTTGAAGAATTTTTCGGGCGACGCGGAAATTACGGCGGTGAATGGACCAATCACCATCAACGGCAGCAATGGAAGCGTGCGCATTCATACGGAGAACGGACCGATCTCCGTGGCGCTCGAAGGGAAAACATGGAGCGGCGCCGGCTTGACTGCAGACGCGAAGAATGGGCCGCTGACGCTGATGGTTCCCATCGGCTACCAGTCCAGCTTCGTGGTGGAATCGACAAACTACGCGCCGGTAAGCTGCAAGGCGAGCATTTGCGATAACGCCCGCAAGACGTGGGACGACGAGCACCGCCGCATTGAATATGGCACCGGGCCGGCAACGATCCGGCTGTCCACGGTGAATGGGCCAGTTTCCGTTCAAGAGTCGAGAGAAAAGCTGTAGGGGGCAGTTGCTCCGCGTTGATGGAAGGCTCGATAGAGTGTTGGAGCCTTGCGGGATGGACGCGCTCCGGCTGTTGCAGATAAGATTTGGCGCATGCTGCTGGAGGCGCGCGTAGCTCATTCGGTAACGGAAGCGGAAGCGGTTCGTCTGGCGCGCGAACTTTACGGGATCGAGACTGCGGCACGGACACTGCCTGGTGAATACGACGACAATTTCCACCTGACAAGCAGGGACGGACATGGGTTCGTCCTCAAAGTGATGCACCCGGCGCGGGAGCAATCGTTCATTGATATGCAGTGCCGGGCGCTGCAGCATCTGGCGCAGCGTGCGCCGCAGTTACCACTGCCCCGCGTTATCCCAAATCGGCAGGGAGAATTGTTTTCTTCGACGATGGCGGCAGACGGCTCGACGCGGCTCGTCTGGCTGCTCAGCTTCGTGAATGGAACAGTTTTGGCGGAGGTCCGCCCGCATACGAACGAGTTGCTTGGCGATCTTGGCAGGTTTCTGGGCGAGATGGACGCGGCGCTGCAATCGTTCGATCATGCCGCGGCGCATCGCGAACTCAAGTGGGATTCATCGCGCGCGGCTTGGATCAAAGACCATATCAAGCACATTTCCGATTCGAAGCGGCGTGCGCTGGTGGAAAAATTTTGCGCGGTGTATGAAGCGGAAGTGCTTCCTAACTTGCCGCTGCTGCGGCGTAGCGTGATTTACGGCGATGCGAACGACTACAACGTGCTGGTCGGTGACCCCTGGCCACAGCCAAGAAAAATCGCAGGTCTGATTGATTTTGGCGATATGCATCACGGGATCACGGCGTCGGAGCCGGCGATTGCGGCTGCCTACGCCATTCTTGGGAAGGAAGACCCTCTACCCGCTGCGGCTGCAATCGTCGCGGGATATCACCGGGCTTTTTCGCTCGATGAGCGGGAGTTGTCCGTTCTATTTCCTTTGATCGGCGCGCGGCTCGCGGTCAGCGTCACGAATTCCGCGTACCGCAGAACCGTTAAGCCGGAAGACCCGTACGTCACGGTCAGCGAAGCGCCTGCGTGGGAAGCATTGGAGCGGCTGGCAAAAATCCATCCCCGATTTGCCTACTACACGTTTCGCGCGGCTTGCGGGCTTCCCGCCGTTCCGCAAAGTGAAAAGGTCACGGAGTGGCTGGAAGCAAACGGCCGCTCCGCGGCTTCTATTCTGGACGTTGACACGCGGACGGCGCCGAGCGTTGTTTTCGATTTGAGCGTTGGCAGCACATTGCTGGGCGCTAAGCCTGGCGGAGCCACTCATCAGGAAGTGGGCGAGAAACTGTCCGCGGAAATGAACCGGGCGGGCGCGGCCTTCGGCGTCGGCCGCTACGACGAGCCGCGGCTGGTTTACACCTCCTCGCTATTTGGCGCGAGCAGCAATGCCACGGATGAGCGGCGCACGGTGCACTTGGGGATGGATTTATTCGTGGAGCCAGGGACGCGGTTGCGCGCCCCACTGGATGGCGTGGTCCACATCGCCGCTAATAATTCCGAACCGCAGGACTACGGACCGCTCGTGATTCTGCGGCACGAGACTAGCAACGGAGAGAAATTCTTCACATTGTATGGCCACTTGACGAAAGAAACGCTTGCTGCGCTGAAACCGGGGCAGCGTATTGGCCGCGGACAAGGGTTTGCGCGAGTAGGCGCTACGGATGAAAACGGCGGATGGATGCCACACGTTCATTTTCAGATCATTGTCGATCTGCTTGACCTGGACGCGTATTTTCCTGGCGTAGCGTACGGTTCGCAGCGCGCAGTTTGGACGAGCCTCTCGCCAGACCCAAATCTTTTGCTTGGCATTCCGGCGAATCGTTTCCCGGCGAAGGAGCCAACTCTTGGCGAAACGCTTGCCGCGCGTCGCGGCTTGCTGGGGAAAAATCTCAGTATCTCGTATCAACGCCCGCTGAAAATCGTTCGCGGCTGGATGCAGTATTTGTATGACGATACGGGGCGAGCGTATTTGGATGTTTACAATAACGTGCCGCTCGTAGGGCACAGTCATCCTCGGGTGGTGCAGGCGGCGCAAGCGCAACTCGCGCTGCTCAACACCAACACGCGCTATCTGCACGACAACGTCAATCGCTATGCCGAGCGGTTGACGCGACTACTCCCCGAACCGTTGCGCGTTTGTTTTTTTGTGAATTCCGGCAGCGAAGCTAATGAACTGGCGCTGCGGCTCGCCCGCGCGCATACAGGGCGAGAAGACGTTATCGTGCTGGAACATGCCTATCACGGGCACACCAACACACTCATCGACATCAGTCCCTACAAATTTAACGGCTCGGGAGGCCAAGGAAAGAAGCCCTGGGTGCACGTAGCTCCGCTCGCGGATGATTACCGAGGCCTGTATCGACGGGGCGACAAGCAGGCGGGTGCAAAATATGGGCGGCACGTTGCCGAAATCCTGGCGCGCACGCGAGCCGAAGGCCGCGGTGTTGGCGCGTACATCGCCGAAACTTTGCCGAGCGTGGGCGGGCAAATTGTTTTTCCGCCAGGATATCTTGCGGAGGTGTATCGTCACGTGCGTGCGGCAGGCGCGGTCTGCATCGCCGATGAAGTGCAAGTCGGATTCGGGCGGCTGGGGACCCACTTCTGGGGATTCGAAACGCAGGGCGTCGTTCCGGACATCATCGTTCTGGGGAAGCCCATCGGCAACGCGTTCCCGCTCGCGGCAGTCGTCACGACACGGGAGATCGCCAATTCGTTTAATAATGGAATGGAGTTTTTCAGCACGTTCGGGGGCAATCCTGTGGCGTGCGCCGCGGGTCTCGCGGTGCTGGACGTACTTGAAGAAGAGAACCTACAGCAAAACGCCTTGCGCGTCGGCGCGCATTTGATTGAAAGCTTGAAGTCGTTGCAGTCTCGGCATGTATTGATCGGTGATGTGCGCGGCTCTGGATTATTTCTGGGGATCGATCTGGTGCTCGACCGTGAAACGCGAGAGGCAGCGCCGTTGCAAGCATCGTATGTAGTGAATCGGCTTCGCGAGTGCGGCATTCTCGCAGGCACCGACGGGCCAGATCACAACGTTATCAAGCTGCGCCCGCCGCTGGTTTTCTCCAAGGCTGATGCGGATCTTTTCCTGAAGACTTTAGATGCCATCCTCCAAGAAGATGCGGCACAGCCCGCTCGAAGTGCTTAGGAGGTCGCAAGCCCGGCCGCCAGTCGAGGTCAAACGCTAACTACTTGACAATTCGGTTACTCCACACATAGGCTCGTCAGGCGATGCAGCCGGACGTTTCCCTCTGCTGGCTTGCGCTTGGGCTTACGCCTGGGCTAGCTTCCCGTTTGTCCGCCCGCGTGCTGCGGCGGTTTGATTCGCCGGAGGGCGTCTTCCGCGCCAGTCTGCCTGATCTCGAATCCTGCCATCTCCCCGCCAAAGTGGCGCAAGCCATCGCGAAGAAAGAGAGCTTCAAACGCGCCGAGAAGGAATTAGCGGGCATACAGAAGATTGCGGGCTGCACGCTCTTGAACTGGACGGAGCCTGAATATCCGCAGTCGCTTTTGCAAATCTACGACCCGCCGGTACTGCTTTACGTTCGCGGCGATCCTCAAGTTTTGAATCTCCCCAGCCTGAGCATCGTCGGCACACGCCGGCCAACCCTCTATGGCACGCAAATGGCCCAGCGTCTCGGACGGGAGCTAGCCGCGCGTGGGCTGGTCATCGTCAGCGGCATGGCGCGTGGAATTGACGCCATCGGGCATCAAGGAGCGATGGATGCCCATGGCCGCGCTATCGGAGTCCTCGGCACAGGCATCGACGTTTGCTATCCGAAAGAAAACAAGAAACTGTACGAGAGAGTGCTGGAGCGCGGGGCGATCATCAGCGAATTTCCGCTGCGCACGCACCCGGCGCCGGAGAATTTTCCAGTGCGCAACCGCATCGTCGCCGGCTTGCCGCTTGGCGTGGTAGTTGTGGAAGGCGCGCAATACAGCGGGTCGCTGATCACCGCCCGGCTGGCCATGGAGTTCGGAAGAGAAGTCTTCGGCGTGCCGGGAAACGCCACGCAGCCCGTAAGTTTCGCGCCGAATCAGCTCATCAAACAAGGCGCCAAGCTGGTGACTTGCGCAGCAGATGTCATCGAAGAGCTGCCCACGCCGGTTCGTGCCGCCCTGGTGCAGGCGGAAAAACCGGAAGCTGAACAGCGGAATTTATTGGCGGCTGCGGCGCTGAACGGGTCGGAGAAAAAACTCTACGAACTGCTCAGCGCTGAAGAACACGTGCCCATCGATGACATCGTGGAACGTTCCGGCTTGAACTCTTCAGAAGTTCTGGCTACGCTCTTCACTCTGGAGATGAAGGGCATCATCCGGCAATTGCCGGGCAAGCAGTTCAGCAAAGTCTTGCTGTAGAGTCAGATAAGGGATTGCGTCGCTTTGCCGTGGCAAGCCCCCCAGACGAGAAGCGCATCCACGAGGGCAACCAAAGCATCTAAGATTAGACCCCGTTGAGATTCGGGCAAAGCGCTTAAGGTAGCGAGAAGGACACACGCCGCGCGGTCAGCCCTCTCCGCAAAAGCATTACGGAGTTACAAAGGCAATATGGCTCGTTCGTTGGTTATTGTGGAATCGCCCGCAAAGGCGAAAACGATTAACAAATACTTGGGGCGGAATTTCACCGTCAAGGCATCCATCGGCCACGTGATGGACCTGCCCAAGAAGACGATTGGCATTCGGCTGCCCGGCGAAGAAGAGGGCGGCAAAAAGAAAAGGCGGAAGAAAACCAGCAAAGGAAGCAAGAAAGCAAAAGCGCCGGCCGGGAAACTGATCAGCATCGACGACGACAAGATTTTCGAGCCTACGCTGCAAATCATCGCGGGCAAGGGCAAAGTCATCAACGACCTGAGGAAGGCGGCGCACTCCGCGGAGGCGGTCTACCTGGCGGGCGACCCCGACCGCGAGGGAGAAGCCATCTCCGCCCACCTCGCCATGGTTCTCTCCAAGCCTGCCAAGTTCATCGAGCAGGAACCCAGCATTTCGAGATTCAAGAAGAAAGAGGCTGCACCCCAAGAGCCTGTTAAGAAGGAGGAGGAGAACGGCACGAAGAAGGAGGTTGTCGGCGTCGATCCCAAGAAAATCTTTCGGGTTACGTTCAACGAGATCACGCCCAAGGCCATTCGCGCGGCCTTCGATAAGCCGCGCCAGGTGGACACCAATCTGGTGGATGCGCAGCAAGCGCGCCGCGTGCTTGATCGCATCGTGGGCTACAAAGTTTCTCCCATTCTCTGGGACAAAGTTCGCCGCGGCCTTTCCGCCGGGCGCGTACAGACCGTGGCGCTGCGGCTGATCGTCGAACGCGAGCAGCAAATTCGCGCGTTCATCCCGCAGGAGTACTGGACGATTCACGCGATGCTGGATGCCGGGCAGCTGCCGCTCTTCGAAGCCAAGCTGTTCAAACACAAAGGCGAGGACATTGGAGTAGAGAATCAGGAGGCCGCGGAAAAAATTGTGGCCGCCGTGAGTAAGGCGAAGTGGCAGGTGGCCAGCGTCGCGCAAAAAGAAAAGAGACGCAATCCGCCACCTCCATTCACGACTTCTAAATTGCAGCAAGCGGCTTACAACCGACTGCGGTACACGGCCAAGCGCACGATGTCGCTGGCGCAGAAGCTGTACGAAGGCGTGGAACTCGGTGACGAAGGCTCGGTTGCGTTGATTACCTACATGCGCACGGATTCCGTGCACGTCTCGAACGACGCGCTGGCGCAAGTTCGCGAATTGATTCCCCAGCGGTTCGGGAGCAATTACCTTCCGGAAAAACCCAACTATTACAAATCGAAGAAGGACGCCCAGGAAGCCCACGAAGCAGTGCGTCCTACCGATGCCATGCGCGCGCCGGAAGACGTGCGGAAATATCTCGATGAAGATCTTTTCAAGCTGTACCAGCTGATCTGGCAGCGTTTTGTCGCGTCGCAAATGCTTCCGGCAATCTTCGATCAGACGACCATCGACATCAACGCGGCAGATTACACTTTCCGCGCTACCGGCTCGGTCCAGAAATTCGACGGCTACCTCCGCGTCTATCAAATGCCCGCGTCCATCGCGGACCGCGAGGACGACGAGAAGGATGATGAGGGCGAAGGCCGCGCGCTTCCCCAAGTCACGGAAGGGCAGACGCTGCGGCTCGACAAGATTCGCCCGGACCAGCACTTTACCGAGCCGCCGCCGCGCTACAACGACGCGACATTGGTGAAGGAACTTGAAGAAGACGGCATCGGGCGGCCTTCGACGTATGCTTCGATCATTTCCACGCTTGTCGAGCGCGAATACGTCACTAAGAACCAGGGCCGCTTTTCGCCCACCATGCTCGGCGAAAGGGTCAGCACGCTGCTGATCAAGAGTTTCGAAGACATCTTCGACGTGACATTTACCGCGCGGCTCGAAGAAGAGCTGGACGAAATCGAAGAAGGCAAGCTGCCGTGGCGCGAAGCCGTCAAAGAGTTCTGGGAAAAATTTGCCATCGACCTCGATAAGGCCGACGATGAAATGCTTTCCTACAAAGCAGGCATTCCCACGGGGAAAAAGTGCGAAAAGTGCGGGCAAGGCGAATTGCTCGAACGCATCAGCCGTCACGGTTTTTTCTTGGGCTGCTCGCGGTATCCCGATTGCGATTTCATTCAGGACCTCTCCCCTGAGACTCCGGAAGAGACTAGCGGCGAACCCAAGACCGAATACTGCGACAACTGCGGCAAGGAAATGGCCATCAAGCGCGGCCGCTTCGGCACTTTTCTCGCCTGCACCGGCTACCCGGACTGCAAGACCACCCGCCGTCTCGTCCAGGGAACGCGCATCGCGCATCAGCCGGATGAGCCGCTCGATGAGAAATGCACGCTCTGCGGCAACGGGCTGGTGAAAAAACACGGCCGCTTCGGCGAGTTCATTGGCTGCTCCGGCTATCCGAAGTGCAAGTACACGCGCCCGATCACCATGGGCATCAAATGCCCGAAGTGCAACGAAGGCGAATTCGTGCGCCGTGGAAGTGCGGGCAAAGGCGGGCGTGGACGCCCGCGCATTTTCTATGGCTGCTCGCGTTACCCGGATTGCAATTTCACAACGCCTTACATGCCCATCGCCGAACCGTGCCCGAAGTGCGGCGCGCCGTTCATTGTCGAAAAACGCATCAAGACCGGCTCCGTGCGCGCGTGCCTCAAAGAAGGTTGCGACTGGGAGACGCCAGTCCTGGAAGCCCAGCCGCAAGTGCAGACCGAAGAAGCTCCCGTGCCCGTAGCGGCCAAGTCCTGACCCACTTACATCTGAAGAAACACCGGCTTGATTTTGTTTTCCGGGGATTTGTCCGCGACTATAATGTAGCTGGGCCTGTCCCCGGGAGCTGTTGCCGCGAATGATTGAGGCGATTGCGAAATATCTTGAATACCTTCAGTCGGTGAAGAATTCCTCGCCGCATACGATTCTGAACTACCGTAGGGACCTCGAACAATTTGTGGCGTATCTTTCGCCGCCCGGCGCACGACCGCCCGGACTCGCTGGCGTGACGCATTCGATGATTCGTGAATTCGTCGCGCATCTTCACGATCACGGGCTTATGAAAAGTTCCATCGCTCGGAAGCTTGCGGCGCTGCGCTCGTTCTTCAAATACTGTGTCCGCGAAGGCCATCTAAAGGAGAATCCCGCCCGGCTTGTACCGACGCCGAAGCTGCCGAAGCGCATTCCTTCCGTACTTTCTGCTGAAGAGCTGAACGACTTCCTTAACCAGCTTGGCGGTTCGGGGCATGGCACACCAGCCGGCCGGACGACCTCTCCAAAGAACCTGATGGTCTCACGGGCGTCCGCGGCGAATCTGCCAGACAAGCAGAGTGGTCCCCTGCGGGCCAGGGAAGGCTTGCTCCTTCGCCGCGACCGGGCGCTGCTGGAACTTCTCTACGCCGCAGGCTTGCGCGTCAGTGAGCTCACCGGGCTCAATCTTGCCGACATGGAGCAAAAGGAACGCATCCTCCGGGTCCGCGGCAAAGGCAACAAAGAACGCATCGTTCCGTACGGGGCCAAGGCCCAAGAGGCCTTGGAAAAATACTGGCCGGTGCGCGAACAGCTCCTGCGGCAAGCGGGTGGGACTAACGGCAAGCAGGGGCCGCACGCGGAAGCTGTCTTTCTCAACTATTTGGGCCGGCGCCTTACGCAGCGTTCCGTCGGGCGCATCGTGAAAAAATACGTGCGCATCGCCAATGTCAATTGGGACCTGCATCCACATTCGTTGCGTCATGCGTTCGCAACGCATCTGCTTGCGGACGGCGCTGACCTTCGCGCCATCCAGGAACTCCTCGGGCATCAATCGCTCTCCACCACGCAAAAATACACGCACGCTTCCATCCGCCAGTTGATGGACGTCTACGACAAGGCGCACCCCCACGCCTGATTTCCGCATCTATTCCAGTTTGCCAGTCACCAGGGCTGAGTTACCCTGGGCAGCTTGCGGAAATTGAATATGGGACTGCGAATTGCAATGTCGATCGTGTTCTATTTGCTTGCGTGCATGGTTTTGCCTCTGAACGCAAGCGCGCAGGGAAACTACGAAATCCAGGTGTATCCGTACGAAACCGTGGAACCTCGCCACACGATGCTGGAGCTCCATTCGAATTTCACGTTTCAAGGCTCCAAATCAACTGATGATGGGACTCTTCCTACGAGCCATCAATTGCACGAAACCGTCGAGATCACACACGGCTTCAATGACTGGTTCGAGACCGGATTTTATATTTTTACCTCCGTCAAGAACGGCCAGGGTTGGGATTACGTTGGCAGCCACATTCGCCCCCGTGTGCGCGTTCCTCCCAAGTGGCATTGGCCCGTTGGAATCAGCCTTTCGAACGAAATCGGCTGGCAGAGCCGACGCTACTCCGCTGATACCTGGACTTGGGAAATTCGCCCTATCGTGGATAAGCAACTCGGCAAGTGGTATTTGTCCTTCAATCCCACGTTTGACCGATCGTTCCATGGCCCGAGCGTAAATCAGGGGCTGGTGTTCTCGCCTAATTTCAAATTCAGCTATGACTTCACCAAGAAAGTTGCTGGAGGAATCGAATATTATGGCTCGCTGGGTCCGGTAACGGGCTTCGACCCCGTCAGCCAGCAGCAACAGCAAATTCTTCCTGCGATCGACTTGAACCTCTCGCCCAAATGGGAAGTTAATTTCGGCGTGGGTGTGGGCGTGACACGCGCGACGGATCATTTGCTTGCCAAGATGATTCTCGGCTACCGGTTTAACTTCTAGCGCGCCTGAATTGCGCGCCTCCTTGCCCAAGAAAAAAACCGCAATTGCGGCTGACAAGGCTAACTCTTGGAACCCCACGGTCGTCAATACAATCAGGAGACTTGAGCCCCGGGTGCGTTTACCGACTAGCATTTGACCGACTTGCGCCTAAGACACAGTCCTGGAGCCTCGCAGTGCGCCATTCTCTATCCAGCAAGCGTTCTTGGGCTCTGCGGCTGATTCTCCTCGTCCTTCTGGGGCCTTCTCTTCCGGCCTTGGCAGGTCCTCCTGCCAAAGATTCTGTAACCTTCACGAGTCTCCATATCCCTCACCTGGAAAAGCGCCCGGCCATCGCTGACTTCCTTACAATGCAGCCTTCTCCAGCCTTCGCCGGCAAAATGCTGAAGATTGATGGCTTCGTCCAGCGCGACCCGAAAGACGGTTCCCCCATCTCCCAGAAAACCGAAGTCTATCTCGGCTACACCGATCAAAATCTCTACGTCGTTTGCGTTTGTTTTGATTCCGAACCGGACAAAATTCGTGCTCACATGGTCCGGCGCGAGCAAATCAACGACGACGATCAGTTCGGTTTCGTCCTGGATACCTTCAGCGACCGCAAGAACGGCCTTTTCTTCTACGTGAACCCTTTCGGCGTCCAGCAGGACGGCATCTGGAACGATTTTCAGGAGCCGGACTATTCCTACGACATGCTTTGGAATTCACAGGGCAAGGTTACGTCTCAAGGCTTCGTGGTGTGGTTCGAGATTCCGTTCCGTTCGCTCCGTTTTCCCCGAAATCCCGAACAGACCTGGGGCATCTTCTTTGAGCGCGACATCCGCCGCAACTTCGAATTCTCTTTCTACCCGCATATCAGCAGCAACACCCAGGGCTGGCTGAGTCAGGAAACGCATGCGGATGGACTCAAAAAAATCTCTCCCGGGCGCAACATACAGTTCGTTCCCTACGGTTCTCTGCGCTCGTTCCGCGGCCTGGATGATCGTCCCGGCGGCGTCCCCCATTTCGTTGGGAAGAGCTTCGAACCACGCGCCGGCCTCGATTCCAAGATCGTGCTCAAGGATTCCCTGGTGTTCGACGCTACTTTGAATCCTGATTTTGCTCAAGTTGAATCCGACGAGCCTCAAGTCACCGTCAACCAGCGTTTCGAGGTTTTCTTTCCTGAAAAACGTCCATTCTTTCTCGAAAATGCGGGCTATTTCGCCACTCCTATAAATCTTGTCTTTACTCGCCGCATCGCCGACCCCGATTACGGCTTGCGCCTCACAGGCAAACAAGGTCCATGGTCTATCGGCGCCTTCTTTGCGGACGATAAGTCCCCGGGCAAGTCCGTTGCTCCGGCTGACCCTCTCTCCGGCGCCAAAGCCTATTTCGGTGTGCTGCGCGTGAATCACGATATCGGTAAGCAATCCACCATCGGCTTCATCTATACGGACCGGGAACTTGCTACCGTGTCCGACACCGCCTGTAGCGACAATCGCTGCATCGTCGGCTCCAACCGCGTCGGCGGCATCGATGCAAAGATCACCTTCAGCCCCACTTGGTACGCCACGGCACAAGCGCTCGTCAGCTCTACCGATTTCAACAACGGTTTCCACAAGGGCGGGCCGGACTTCTGGGAATACGTCGAGCACAGCACGCGAAAGGTCGAATACAACGTGTTGTATCAGGACACTTCAGAGGGATTCCAGACCGAGACCGGTTTCTTTCGCCGCCCCGACGTCCGCCGCTTCAGCCAGTTCGCTCTCTACCGCTTTCGTCCGGAAGGCAAGCATCTCGTCTGGCATGGGCCAGGACTCTTTACCATCAACAACTGGGACCACAAGGGCACGCGTCTCGAATGGTTTGCCAACGCCAATTACCGTTTTCAGTTTCAGCGTCAGGTATTTTTCGGCTTCTTCGGCAATCTCGGCCACGAGCGCCTTCGCCCCTCCGACTTCAGCGCTCTTCCCGATAATCGCGACTATGCTCACCATCATTCCGGTTTCTTCCTCCAATCTGCTTTCTTCAAGCAAGTCTCAATGAACGGCGAGATTGGCTGGGGCACCGACACCAACTTTGACGCTCCGCTGATTCCCGCGCCTCCTGGCCCTCCAGTCGCGGGCCCGCCTGGCCTTGCTCAATCGAGCTACGCGCAGATCTTTCTTACCGTCCGACCCACTGGCAAGCTTACTATCGATAACACCTACCTCCTCACGCGTCTCCGCAGTCTCTCCTCCGGCCCCAACATCTTCAACAACCACATCATTCGCTCGAAGTGGAACTACCAGTTCACGGGGGAATTCTCACTTCGTTTCATCGGACAATACGCTGCAGTTCTTGCCAACCAGAATCTCACCTCGCTCCAAACCACGAAAAACTTCAACGCCGACCTGCTCTTCACCTATCTTCTCCATCCCGGCACTGCCGTGTACGTCGGTTACAACTCAAACCTGCAGAACCTCGACCCCAGCCTCAGTCAGGATTCCAACGGCAACCTCCTCCACGTTCCCAATCGATTTATGAATGATGGTCGTCAGATATTCGTCAAAGTCTCCTATCTCTTCCGCTTTTGAGCCCATGGCGCCACTATTCCACTGCCAAAAAAATGTTCTGCTTATCCATCCGCCACATCGTCACGTGGAGCATCCTGTGCTACCGTTTCGATTTCTGAAGCGTCTTTGGAAGGGAGTTCTCTGGAGTCCGCCATGAACTATCATCTCGCACAAGTTAACATCGGTCGCCTGATTGCTCCGCTGGACGATCCGAAAATCGCTGAATTCGTCGCGCAACTCGAGCCGATCAATGCTCTCGCGGACAAAGCTCCGGGATTTGTGTGGCGGCTGCAGTCGGAATCCGGCAACGCCACGGACATTGCGTACAGTGACGACCCCTTTGTCATCGTGAACATGTCCGTCTGGGAGTCGGTCGAAACGTTGCGTGAGTTCGCGTACAAATCAAATCACATGAAAGTCTTTCGCGACCGGGCGAAATGGTTCGAGAAGGCAGCCGTGCCTACTTACTGCTTGTGGTGGATTCCAGTTGGACACGTTCCTACCGTGGCCGAAGGCCGCGAGCGGCTGGAGCATTACAAGAAAAATGGAGCCACGCAATATTCCTTCTGGTTTTCGCAGCAGTTTCCCCAGCCCACTGACGAAGGCGTGTGCGCCTAGGGAATTCGCGTTTGCGGTAGGATCAAAACGAAAACGGCCGGCGGGAGTTCCTGCCGGCCGTTCCAGCTGGTTTGTAAGAATTAGGCGAACTTCTGTGATTAGCGATGCCCGCCTCCGTGGCCTCCGCCGCCATGGCCATGGCCATCCCCGTGGAATCCGCCGCCGTGAGCGCCGCCATCGCCGCCATGAAATTCATGATCACCTCCGTGGAAGCCGCCACCGCCGTGGAATCCACGGTCACCGCGGAAGCCTTCGTGCTCAAACCCGCCGTGGCTCCGAAAACCCCGGTCTACAAAGACGCGTTCGTGAAAGCCCGGGCGGCCATAGAAACCACGACCGTAGTAACCGTGACGTCCGTAATAGCCGTGGAACCAGGGCCCCGCTCCGATGAAAACGCCGCCAACGAAGTAGTCAGGGCCGTAATAGCCGTAAGGAGCGCAGGTGTACGGGTAGTAGCTATAATAGCCGTAAGCGCAGACTGGCGCCGGGCCTACGTATGCTGAAGCCACACCAACGCCGACAAAGACTCGTTGTGCGTGGGCGAAAGATGCTGAACCTAAACAAATGCCCAGCAAAGCAAGAATCCTTAGATAACGCATGTTTGGACCCCTTCTGAAGTCCATCACTTCGACTGCAAACAACCGCAGCTCGTTCAGGTTCTTCAGCTCATGCTGAAGTTCCTACTTCACTTAACACCTCTAGGGGCAGAAAGTTGCAGAGCTGTTTCCGCCGAATCCTACGCGGTTCCGCCAGGCCAGAGAACCCAGTCTTCCTCGCAAGGGTTGCTTTTCGGCGAACCCGGTGTGAGTATTCCTTCCGTGCCCGAACCGTCTTTGAAAACCAAGCTCAACCCTTTGCCGCCGATCCTGACCGCCCACCTTTTTCCAAAGCTCGACGGAATGCTGATCGAATTGCTCCGTTCGCTTGCGCAAGAGGATTGGGAAAAGCAAACCGTTTCTCCGAAGTGGACGGTCAAGGACGTCGCGGCACATTTGCTGGACACTTCGTTGCGCGGCGTTTCTATCGGGCGCGACGGCTACGTGGTTGAGAGTCCAAGGATCACCTCCGCGGCAGATTTGGCGACGTTCATCAACCGCTTGAATAGCGAAGGCGTTACCGTATATCGTCGGTTAAGCCCACTAGTCTTAATTAGACTAGTGGAGGTCGCCGCCAAATCGCTGGCGGAATATCATGCTTCGCGCGACCCTTACGCGATGGCTCCCTACGGCGTAAGCTGGGCTGGCGAAGAAAAATCCGTAAACTGGTTTGACACCGCGCGCGAATTCACCGAGCGTTGGCATCACCAGCAGCAGATTCGTCTCGCTGTGGACAAGCCGGGCATCATGACGCGCGAGTTCTACCACGCCGTTCTCGATTGTTTCCTGAGGGCTCTGCCGTTCGCGTATCGCGACGTGTCCGCGAAGGTTAGAACATTGGTGAAAATCAACGTTGCCGGCGAATGCGGCGGCAATTGGTATCTCTATCGCGCCGATGAAGTCTGGCAACTCATCGAGGCACCGACTGGAGAAGCGGCTTCGGAATCCACGATTCCCCAGGAAATCGCCTGGCGCATTTTCACCAAGGGCATAGACCGTGAGTCCGCTCTTGCTCAGGTGAAGGTTTCCGGCGACGCTTCGCTAGGTCTGCACGTCCTCGGGATGGTCTCGATTGTCGCTTGAGCGTCAAAATCAAACCACGTCCCTCGAAAATATTCGGTAATTCGTTCGTGTTGTAGCAACATGAATTTGTCACCCTAACGGCAACATGAAAATGTCACCCCCCTGGTAGGGCTGAGTGCTCTAGGCGGGTGTCGCCGTAGTAGAGCGAGACGCGCCCATCGAGAGCTTGATAGATTTGCACTCTGGCG
>Ga0209376_1000079_pt1 | contig 96674 bp, 96 predicted proteins | sample GraSoiAngelo_134_FD_185891 | JGI IMG/M metagenome (GOLD analysis project Ga0209376, IMG submission 185891) | Grasslands soil microbial communities from the Angelo Coastal Reserve, California, USA - 14_0929_05_30cm (SPAdes) (version 2) | ecosystem: Environmental > Terrestrial > Soil > Grasslands ... | reverse complement strand
CTCGAGCTGCTGTCGGTGTCGGTCTACGTGCTCGCGGGAATCAACCGCAAGAGCGCGGCAGGGGCCGAGGCGGCGTTCAAGTACTTCCTGCTCGGCGCCTTCGCCTCCAGCTTCCTGTTGTACGGCATCGCACTCGTATACGGCGCGACCGGGACGACGGGCCTCCGCGCCATCGCGGCCCAGGTCGGGGCGGGGGCCGGGGGGGGCACGATGCTGGCAATCGGCCTCGCGCTGCTGCTGATCGGGTTCGGCTTCAAGGTCGCCGCGGTGCCGTTCCACATGTGGGTCCCGGACGTGTACGACGGCTCGCCGACGCCGGTCACGGCCTACATGGCGAGCGGCGTTAAGGCGGCCGCCTTCGCCGCCCTGTTCCGCGTGCTGGGCGAGGCGTTCTCCGCGGTCGCGGCCTGGCACGAGATCGTGTGGTGGCTCGCTGTGGCCACGATGGTGGTCGGCAACTTGATCGCGCTGGCCCAGCGAGCCGTGAAGCGCATGCTCGCCTACTCCTCGGTCGCCCACGCGGGATACCTGCTCGTCGCGGTGGCGGCGGGCCCCGGGCCCGGCTCGGCGGCGTTCCTGTTCTACCTCGTCGCCTACACTCTGATGACGCTCGGCGCCTTCGCGCTTCTCGCCGCCAAGGGCCGCCAGGGCGAGCGGGACGTCCTGATCGACGACCTCGCCGGGCTCGCCACGCGCCATCCGTGGCTCGCCTTCGCCCTGGCGGTGTGCATGCTGTCCCTGCTCGGCTTCCCCGGCACGGCCGGCTTCATCGGCAAGTGGTACATCCTCGCCGCGGCGACGAGCGCGGGGCAGGGTGGGCTCGCGGCCGCGCTCGTCCTTACGAGCGTGATCTCGGCGGGCTACTATCTCCCCGTGATCATGGCGATGTACATGAAGCCCGAGCCGTCCGCGGAGGCGCACGTGGGAATGCGACTGGGGCGGCTGGGCTACGCCGTCGTGACGGTCTGCGTCGCCGGGCTGCTGTTCTTCGGCGTGCGCCCGAACCGTCTGCTTGACCTCGCGCGCACCGGCGGCGTGGCCGGCCCGCCTGCCCCCGAAGCGATCCCGGCCGCGCCGGCCGTCAGCGCCGCGCACGCACCCACGGCCCGCTGACGCGGGGCGCCGGAGGGCTCTCTGAAGCTCCCCGCCACCATCTTCCGGGAATACGACATCCGCGGCACCGTGGGCGACCAGCTCACGGCCGAGGTCGCGCAGGCGGTCGGCACGGCGTTCGCCACGGTTGCGTGGGAGCGGCTCGGCGCCGCACCGCGCATCGCCGTGGGGCGCGACAACCGCCCCTCGGGTGCGGCCCTGTCCGCCGCGCTGCGCGACGGGCTCGTGGACGGCGGGGCGATTGCGACGGATGTCGGCGAGCTGCCGACCCCGGCGCTCTACTTCGCGACCCACACGCTGGATGTGGACGGCGGCGTGCAGGTGACGGGCTCTCATAACCCTCCCGAGTTCAACGGACTCAAGTTCGTGCTGCGCGGAGAGGCGGTGTACGGCGCCGGGATCCAGCGGCTGCGGCAGATGCTCGAAGACAACCTCGCCGCGACCCGGGTCGGCGGCCGTCACGCAGCGCGCTCCGGCGTGCTGGCGCACTACCGCGACGCGATCGCAGCGAAAAACGGCCCGCTGCCCCGGAGGGTGAAGGCGGTGGTGGACTGCGGCAACGGGGTGACGAGCCTCCTCGCCGTCGAGACCCTGCGGCAGCTCGGCGCCGACATCGTGCCGCTGTTTTGCGAATCCGACGGCCGCTTCCCGAACCACCACCCCGACCCGACGGTGCTCGAGAACTTGCGCGATCTCCAAGCCGCCGTGCGGCGCTCGGGCGCCGAGCTGGGGATCGCGTTCGACGGTGACGGCGACCGCATCGGCGCCGTAGATGAGGCGGGGCGCGTCGTGTTCGGCGACCAGCTGCTCGTACTCTTCGGGCGAGACCTCGTCCGCCGGATGGGTCCGGGCCATGCCGTAATCTTCGACGTCAAATGCTCCGCCGTGCTCCCGCAGGAGCTCGCCCGCGCGGGCCTGAAGCCCACGATGTGGAAGACAGGCCACTCGCTCATCAAGGAGAAGATGCGGGAGCTCGGCGCCCCGCTCGCGGGCGAGATGAGCGGGCACATGTTCTTCGGGGGCGACTGGTACGGCTTCGACGACGCGCTCTTCGCCGCGGCCCGGCTGCTCCGCTACGTGGCCGAGCAGGGCGGCCCGCTGTCGCGCCTGCTCGCGGATCTCCCGCCCAGCGTGTCGACCCCCGAGATCCGCATCCCCTGCCCGGACGAGCGCAAGTTCGACGTCGTGGCGCGCGCCGCACGCTACTTCGCGGCGCGCTACCAGGTGTCGACACTCGACGGCGTGCGGATCTCGTTTCCGGACGGCTGGGGGCTGCTCCGGGCGTCGAACACGCAGCCGGTCCTGGTGCTGCGCTTCGAGGCGGCGAGCGACGCCGCACTCCGCGCCCACCGGGTCGAAGTCGAAGACTGGCTCCGCGCCGAGGGCGTCGCGCCGTGACGCCGGCGCGGCGTCGGCGCGCCTTCGTCTGGGCCGCCGCCGCACTGGTGATCGCCCTCGTTGGCGGTCGCTGGCTCGCCATCGAGACCGCGGAGCGGGCCTGGGCCGCCACGGTGACGGGAGGCGATCTCTACCTCGCGGCCCGCGACCTCGCGCGGCTCGTCCAAGGCATCATCCTGCTCGTCTCGCTCACCTGGGGGATCGGCAACCTCTACATCGTGTACCGCGCCATCGGCTCGGTGCAATTACCCCGGCGACTCGGCGACCTCGAGATCGTGGAGGCGGTGCCGCAGCGGGTGCTGCTCGGCGGCACGCTGCTCGCGGGCGCGGCGTTCGGCCTGGTACTCGCGCTCGGCACGGGCGACTGGTGGCTCCAGGCCACGCTCGCCGCGCGGCCACCGCGCTTCGGGATCGCGGATCCCGTGCTGCACCGCGACCTCGGTTACTACGTCGCCCAGCTCCCGTGGGCCCTGACCTCCCAGGCGTACGCGCTCCTCGCGACGAGCGCGGCCACCGTGGTGGTGACGCTGCTCTACCTGGGCATCGGCTCGCTGCACTTTCGCCGCTGGCGTCCGGTGGCGAGTGCGCACGCGCGGCTGCACGTCGGCGTGCTGCTCGCCGCTCTGGCTCTGACGCTCTCCTGGGCCGGAGCCCTCGATCCCGCCGAGACGGTGGCCGGCCTGCACGGCGCGCTCGACGACGCCGCGCTGCAGCTCCGGCTGCCGGGGGCAGGCTTCGTCGTCGCGCTCGGCATCCTCGTCGCGGTGGCGAGTCTCGTGTGGGGCCTGCGCGAGCAGTCCACGCTGCTCGTCGGCAGCTGGGCGGCCCTCCTCGCCACGTCGCTCGCGGTCTACCTCGTGCTGCCCGGCATCCTGCGCAGCGGGCGCGCGCCGGCCGCGGACGCGCTCGATCCAAGCCTGCTGGGCGAGCGGCGCAGGCTCGAGCAACTGGCCTTCGGGACCGAGTGGCTGGAGGAACGCGGCCCGCCCGGTTTCACCACGCCGGAGGCGGCCGTGGCTGCGCTGCCGGTCTGGGACGCGGATCGCGTGGCCGGCGTTGCGCGACGGGCGCATCTCCTCGGCCCGACGGGGACCGTCGCCACGGCTGCCTTGTCCCCGCACCGCCTGGGCGGCGGACGAGCCACGTGGCTCATCGGCGTGGCGCCGGACCTCGACCGGCTGGCTCGCACCCAGCCGCCGCCGCCCTGGACGGAAATCCATCGCGGCCCCTGGGCCCGGGCGGGCCGCGCCCTCGCCGCCGTGGAGGCGGACTCCGGGCTCGAGCTCGCGCCCGTGCTCGGGGGCGATTCGGTGACGTGGTTTGGAGAGGGTTTCGGCGAGTTCGCCGTCGCCGCCCCCGACACGTGGCCCCAGGCCCGCACGGCCGGCATTCCGCTCACCGCATGGTGGCGCCGCACCGCGCTCGCGTGGGTACTGCAGAGCCCCGAGCTCACGCGGGCGGAGACGGACGGCCTCGTGCTGCTCTGGCGGCGCGACGTCGCCGAGCGGCTGGGACGGCTCGCTCCGTTCGCGCACTTCGACGTTCCGGTCCCCGTGGTGGCGGACGGTGCGCTGTGGTGGATCGCCTACGGCTATGTCGGCGGGGAGGCCTTTCCGCTGGCGCGCCCGGTGGCGTGGGAAGGCCGGGGCGTGCGTTACCTCCGGGCGGCCTTCCTCGGCGCGGTGAGCGCGGCCACCGGCGAGACGCTGCTGTATCTCGCACCCGGCGCCGACTCACTCGCCCAGGCCTGGGCGCGGCGCTACGCACCGCTGGTGCGGCCGCTGGACAGCCTGCCGCCGAGCCTGCGCGGCCAGCTGCCGTACCCGCGCCTAGCGTTCCGCACGGCGGCCGCTCAGGTCACGCGCTCGCGCTCGGACACGGTGTCCTGGACGCCCCGCCCGCGGGAGCCGTTCGACCTCGTGGCGCCAAGCCCTGTTGCGGGGGGGGCGGGCGCGACGCGGTTGTGGATGGCGCTCGGGTTCGAAGCGGGGCCGCGAGGCGAGGTGGCCGGCCTGCTCGCGGGCACGATCGCGGCCGCGGGCCCGCGACTGGCGCTGTGGCGGCCGAGCCAAGCGACACGTCTTCCCGGCTCGGTGCTCGGATCGCCGCAGACCGCGCCGGGCGTGCCGCGGCTGTGGCTCGCGGGCGGCGCGCTCGTGTCGGCGCAGGCGCTGTTCGCGCAGGCCGCGACCGATGGCGAGGCGCCGCGCGTGCAGAAGCTCTACCTCACCTGGGGCGACCGTGACGGGGAGGGCCCGACGCCGGCACAGGCGCTGCATGACCTGCTCGCGACGGGCGCCAGCCGCACCGGCCGCGACACGTCCCTCGCGGCGCGCTGGGACGCAGCGCGCCGGCTCGCGGCGCAGGCCGATTCGGCGCTGGCAGCGGGCGATATGGAGGCATTCGGGCGCCTGTACGACGCGCTCAAGCAGCTGCTCGGCGTGGGCCGCCGTAAGCTTGCCCCACCCCTTGGCCCCCGCTAGGTTGCGGCCCCGTGATGCCAGGCACCATCGTGGTCGCGCTGGGGGGGAATGCCGTCGCCCCGCCGGGCGAGCGCCCCACGATCGCGAATCAATTCCGCCACACGCGCGAGAGCCTCGCGCCGATGGTCGACCTGGCCCGAGACGGCTGGGGGATCGTGCTGGTGCACGGGAACGGCCCCCAGGTGGGTGACGAGCTGGCGCGGAACGAGATCGCGGCCGACCAGGTGGAGCCGTTGCCGTTGGGCGTGCTGGTGGCGGGGACGGCCGGGTGGATGGGCTACATGATCCAGCAGTCGCTGCAAAACGCCCTGACGCGCGCCGGCATCGAGCGGCGCGTGGTCACGCTGATCACCCAGACGCTGTGCGACGCCAACGACCCCAACCTCCGCAACCCCACGAAGCCGATCGGCCACGCCCTCGACACCGTGGGGCTCGCCCGCCTGCGGGCGAGGGGCGTGCCCGTGGTCGAGGAGCGGCCGGGGCGATGGCGGCGGCTCGCGCCCAGCCCGCGCCCCGTGGCGATCGTGGAGCGGGAGATGGTGCGCCACCTCGTCTCAGCGGGGCACATCGTCGTGGCGAGCGGCGGCGGCGGCCCACCGGTCGACGACGACCCCAAGCTCGGCCTCGAGGGCATCGACGCCGTCGCCGACAAGGATCTGGTCGCCGCCATCCTGGGCCGGGACATCGGAGCGGACGTACTCTTGATCTTGACCAACGTGGACGCGGTGTTCCGGGCGTACGGCACGCCGCACCAGGAGCCGATCCGGCGCCTCGACCTGGCGCAGGCCGAGCACCTGCTCGCGGGCAAGGAGCTCGGGACCGGCAACATGCGCCCCAAGGTCGAGGCGGCCGCGGCCTTCGTGCGCGCGGGCGGCGAGCGGGCGGTCATCGCTCAACTGGCGCACGGCCTCGCCGCCCTGAACGGGAAGGCGGGCACGACGCTCGTCAGGGCAGGGCCGTGAACCTGTACGAATACCAGGCGCGTGAGATCCTGCGGCGCCACGGCATCCCGGTGCCGGACGGCGACGTCGCGACGACGCCGGACGAAGCGCGCGCCATCGCCCAGCGGCTCGGCGGCCGAGTCGTCGTGAAGGCGCAGGTGCACGCCGGGGGCCGTGGCAAGGCAGGCGGGGTGAAGCTCGCCACGAACCCGACCGAGGCGGCGGCGCACGCCCGACAGATCCTCGGCATGACGATCAAGGGGCTCCCGGTGCACAAGGTGCTGGTGGCGCCCGCGGCGGACATCGCCTCCGAGAGCTATGTCGGCATGATCGTGGACCGCGGGGCGCAGCGCCCCGTCCTGATGGTGAGCGCGGCGGGAGGCGTGGACATCGAGGCCGTGGCCGCACACACGCCGACGCAGATCCACCGGCTGGCAGTGGATCCGCGCTACGGTCTCCTGTCGCATCAGGCGCTCGGCCTCGCGCTCACGCTCTATCGCGACGTGGCCCAGGCCCGTGCCGCCGCCGACATCATGCAGCGGCTCTACACGGCGTTTTACGCCGTGGGCGCGTCGCTCGCCGAGATCAATCCGCTGGCGACCACACCGGACGGGAAGGTGATGGCGCTCGATGCCAAGATCGTGGTGGACGACAACGAGCTCGAACGGCGACCCGAGATCGCGGCGCTGCGCGATCCAGAGGCCGAAGCGGCCTCCGAGGTCGCAGCCCGCGAGGCCGGCCTGTCCTTCATCAAGCTGGACGGCACCGTCGGCTGCTGCGTCAACGGCGCCGGGCTCGCGATGGCCACGATGGACCTGGTCAAGTACTACGGCGGTGAGCCGGCCAACTTTCTCGACATCGGCGGCAGCTCGAATCCCCAGAAGGTCGTGGCCGCGCTCCGGATCATCACGGCCGACCCCAGCGTGCGCGCGATTCTCTTCAACATCTTCGGCGGCATCACGCGCTGCGACGACGTCGCGAACGGCATCGTCCAGGCCACGCAGCAGCTTCCCCTCAAGGTCCCCATGGTCATCCGGCTCACCGGGACGAACGAGCAGGAGGCCGTCGCGATCCTCACGCGCGCGGGCTATACGGCGCTCACCGACATGGACGACGCGGTGAAGCAGGCCGTCGCGCGAGCGCGGGGGAAGGCGGCGTGAGCATCTTCGTCGACCAGGAAACCCGCCTCCTGGTCCAGGGAATCACCGGCCGCGACGGCTCCTTCCACACGCGGCAGATGATCTCCTACGGCACGAAGGTCGTCGCCGGCGTGACGCCGGGGAAGGGCGGCCAGCTGTTCGACGGCGTGGTGCCGGTGTTCGATACGGTGGCCGACGCCGTGCGGGAGACGAAGCCGACCTGCTCGGTGATCTACGTCCCCGCCGCTGTCGCGGCGTCGGCGATCCTCGAAGCCGCCGACGCCGGGCTGCCGCTCGTCGTGTGCATCACGGAGGGAATCCCCGTGCTCGACATGACGCGGGCGCTTCCGTTCCTGCACGAGCACGGGGCTCGGCTCATCGGCCCCAACTGCCCCGGGCTGATCTCACCCACCAAGGGCAAGGTGGGAATCATCCCGGGGAACATCTGCAAGCCCGGGCGCATCGGCGTCGTGTCGCGCAGCGGGACGCTCACCTACGAGATCATCCACCAGCTCACGAGGGCGGGTCACGGCCAGTCGACCTGCGTCGGGATCGGTGGCGACCCCCTGATCGGCACCAACTTCATCCAGTGCCTGTCCGCCTTCGAGGCGGACCCGGACACCGATGCCGTCGTGCTGATCGGGGAGATCGGCGGCACGGACGAGCAGCAAGCCGCCGAGTTCGCGCAGCGCGGCATGACGAAGCCCGTGATCGGCTTCATCGCCGGCCAGACCGCACCGCCGGGTCGCCGCATGGGCCACGCGGGCGCGATCATCTCAGGCTCGAGCGGAACCGCGGCCGAGAAGATGGCCGCGTTCGAGCGCGCCGGAATCAGCGTGATGAAGCGCCCGGCCGACGTCGTGCCGCTGCTCGAGGAGCGGCTGTGAACCTGAGGGACGTGCTCCGCCCCGAGCACATCGTGGTGCCCCTGCGCGCCAGCACGGTGAAGCAGGCGACGGAGCTGCTCGCGGCCCGCTTGGTCGAGACCGGGGCCGTCGCCGAGCCGAACCGGCTGTACGCCGTCATCCGCAACGCATGGCCTGAGGACCTGGTGAGCGTGGGCGAGCACGCCTTCCTCCCGCACTTCCGCACCGAGGCGGTGCGGGGTCTGCGCACCGCCGTCGGCATCGCACCCGCTCCGATCCACTGGGAGAAGGACCCGAACCGGGCGGCGCGGATCGTGATCTTCATCGTGGCGCCGCAGCGCGAGGCGGCCACCTACCTGCAGCTGGTCGGCGCCTTCGCCCGCACGCTCTCGGCCCCCGAGACGGTGACGGCGCTGCTGGCCGCCCGCTCACCGGAGGACGTCGCGGGGCTCGCCGCGCTCGCGGCGGTGGAGCTGCCCAGCCAGCTGCTGGTGCGCGACCTGATGACGCCCCACATCCGCACCGCCCGCCCGGAGCAGACGTTGGGCGAGGTGGCGCACCTCATGGCCGAGCACGACGTGCGGGCGCTGCCGGTCGTGGACGACACCGGTTCGCTGGTCGGCGTGATCACGCACCGTGAGCTGCTGAAATACCTGTTACCGAGCTACTTGCAGCGCACCAAGAGCGGCGAGTTCGTCGCCCCCACCAAGACCCAGGTGCAGCGCGGCTCCACCGATCCCCGCACGATCCTGGTGCGCGAGGCGATGGCGCGCTCGGTGCTGTGCGTCGCCGAGGATCAGACCCTCGGCGACGTCGCGAATCTCATGAGCGCGCGGGACGTAGACCGCTTCCCCGTGATTCGCGAAGGGCGCCTCGTGGGATTCCTCACGCGGGCGGACCTGATCCGCCGCTTGATCGCAACCTGACACCGGATACCTGAGACCCGATGCTGACCCTGGCCATGATCAAGCCCGATGCCGTGCAGGCGGCGAACACCGGCAAGATCCTCGCGCATCTGGAGCAGGAGGGATTCGTCGTCCGGGCCGCCCGCTTGGTGAAGCTCACGACCACCCAGGCGGAAGCATTCTACGAGGTGCACCGGGCGCGTCCGTTCTATCGGCCCCTCGTGACGTTCATGACGTCGGGGCCCGTGCTGGCGCTCGCCCTGGAGCGGGAGAACGCCGTGCTGCACCTGCGCGACGTCATCGGCGCGACCGACCCGGCGGAGGCGAAGCCGGGGACAATCCGACAACGCTATGCCCGGTCCAAGGAGCAGAACGCGATCCACGCTTCCGACTCCCCGGAAACGGCCGCGCGCGAGGTCGCGTTCTTCTTTTCTGGAGGCGAGCTCCGCGACCTGTCGCCGCCCCGGTGACAGTTCGCTTGACGCAAGTCCCACAAGGGTTTAGGTTCGCGGGGCAATGCTACAGGTCGATCTGCGGGAGCTCGCGCGTGGCCCCGTTGAAACCAAGGCCGAGCTCGCCAGGGACGACCCTCTCCTCGAGGGCGTGGCGGTCGCGCTCGCCGACCCGGTGGCCGTCGGCGGGCGGTTGCAGCCGGCCGGCGAGGGGCGCTTCTATTGGCAGGGCTCGCTCCGCACCCGGGTCACCGGAGAGTGCCGCCGCTGCCTCGCCGCCGTCAGCCGGGTCGTGACGGCGGACATCGGGGTGTTGTTCACCGAAGACCCCGATGCGCTGGAGGATCCGAACTCCTATCCCTTACCCCCCGAGGCGACGGTGATCGACCTCACGCCGGCGGTCCGGGAGGAGTTGCTACTCGCCGTCCCGCAGTACCTGGAGTGCCGGCCGGACTGCCGCGGGCTGTGCCCGCGCTGCGGCCAGGACCTGAACGCGGGCCCCTGCGGCTGCGCCCCCGCGACGGTGGATCCGCGCTGGGCAACGCTCGCGGCGTTGAAGGGGAAGCTCCGCGACTAACCGAGGATCTCCATGGCGGTACCCAAGCGACGGACATCGAAGCGCAAGAAGCGGCTGCGCCGCACGCACTACAAGGCCGAGCGGCCGACCCTCCAGCCGTGCCCGCGCTGCGGCGACTGGAAGCGGCCGCACCGCGTGTGCCCCACCTGCGGCTACTACAAGGATGAACAGCGGGTGGCGGTCGAGGACGCCTGACGTGATCCGCGTCGCGCTGGACGCGATGGGTGGGGACGACGCCCCACGCGTCGAGGCGGAAGGCGCGGTGCTGGCGCTGCGGGAGCTCGCGCCCACCTTCCGCATTCAGCTCGTGGGCCGCAGCGGCGAGATCGAGGCCGCTCTGAAGGCGCACGGGGACGTGGACCGCGCGCGGCTGGAGGTGGTGGAAGCTCCCGACGTCGTGGGGATGGGAGAAAAGCCGCTCGCGGCGATCAAGAGCAAGCCCCGCTCGTCCATCGCGGTGGGCCTCGGGTTGCAGAAGCAAGATAAGTCCGACGCGTTCATTTCCGCCGGCAACACCGGAGCCGTCATGGCCGCCGCGACGCTGATGTTGCGGTTGCACGCGGGCGTGCAGCGCGCGGCCATCGGTGCCGCGTTCCCCACCGCCGGGAAGTCCGTGCTCGTCCTCGACGGCGGGGCCAACGTGGACTGCGATGCCCGCGAGCTGGTGGGCTTCGCCCATCTGGGCTCGGTATACGCTCGGGACGTGATGGGCCGCGCGACCCCCGGCGTAGGCCTCCTCAACGTGGGAGAGGAGGACGAGAAGGGGAATGCCGTCGTCAAGGAGGCTCACCAGCTGCTCAAGCGGACCGCGGGCATTCACTATGTGGGGAACGTCGAGGGGCGGGACATTCTCGCCGGACACTGCAAGGCGGGCCCGATCGACGTGGTCGTATGCGACGGGTTCGTCGGCAACGCCGTCCTCAAGTTCTACGAGTCCGCCGGTCGGATGTTTGTCGGCATGCTGCGGCAGGCGCTCCCCGACGTGCTGGGCCGCCCCGAGGTGAAGAAGCTCTTCAAGTTCCTCGACTACGCGGAGTATGGTGGTGCGCCGCTCTTGGGCGTGAAGGGGGTGGCGATCATCTGCCACGGCGCCTCCCCGGCGCGGGCCGTCATGAACGCGGTGCGCGTGGCGACCCAGATGGTCGAGAGCCACCTGTCGCAGGACATCGGGGCCGAGTTCGCCGAAGGGGGGGCGGTCGCGTGAAGCGACCCATCGCCGAGCTGTGGGGGAGCGGCAGCTACACGCCGACCCGCGTGATGACGAACGACGAGTTCTCGCAGTTCCTCGAGACCTCGGACCAGTGGATCCGCGAGCGCACGGGCATTCGCGAGCGGCGCGTGGCGAGCCCCCAGGAGACGAACGCCTGCATGGGGAAGGCGGCGGCCGAGCAGGCGTTGCGCGAGACCGGTCTGACACCGCTCGACCTCGACGCTCTGGTCGTCGCCACCTGCTCCCCTGACCGGCTGCTCCCCGCCCAGGCCTGCGATCTCCAGGCGATCCTGGGCGCGAAACGGGCGGCGGCGTTCGACGTCCAGGCGGCCTGCACGGGGTTTCTCTACGCGCTCAGCGTCGCGGAGGGCCTCGTGGCCACGGAGCAGGCGCAGCACGTGCTGGTCGTGGCGTCGGAGAAGCTCACGACGATCACCGACTGGCAGGACCGCACGACGGCCGTGCTGTTCGGGGACGGGGCCGGAGCGACGATCGTGCGGCCCAGCACCAACGGGCGCGGCATCCTCTCGTCCTGCCTGCGATCCGACGGCACCCTCGCCGAGCTGCTGTACCGCCCGGGCGGAGGCGCCGTGCATCCGCCCGACGAGCAGCTGCTCAAGGACCGCAGCTACTACATCAAGATGGCGGGCCGCGAAGTGTTCAAGGCCGCCGTGCTGTCGATGGCGGACGCGTGCGACCAGGCGCTGCGGCGTGCCGGCCTCACCGCTGCCGAGATCGACCTGCTCATCCCGCATCAGGCGAACATCCGCATCATCGAAGCGACGGCCAAGCACGCCCGTGTGCCCATGGACAAGGTGTACGTGAACGTGGACCGCTACGGCAACACGTCGGCCGCCTCGGTCGCCATCGCCCTCGATGAGGCGGTGCGCACGGGCCGGCTGCAGCCGGGAATGAAGGTGATGTTCGTTGCGTTCGGGGCGGGCTTTACGTGGGCGAGCATGGTGGTGCAGTGGTAGCGACCGTGTGGCTCTGCCCGGGGCAGGGCGCGCAACGAGTCGGGATGGGCAAGGATCTGGCAGAGCGGTTTCCGGCGGCGCGCGACACGTTCCGGGCGATCGACGAAGCCCTCGCGTTCCCGCTCAGCGACCTCATGTTCGCAGGCCCGGAAGACGAGCTCACCCAGACGCACAACGCGCAACCGGCGATCCTGGCGCACAGCGCCGCCGTGTTCGCGGCCGTGCACGCTGCGGGACCGGCGCCGGCTGCCGCCGCCGGTCACTCGCTGGGCGAGTATTCCGCGTATGTGACCGCGGGCGGTCTCACGGCGCCCGACGCCGCGCGGCTCGTGCGCAAGCGCGGCGAGCTGATGCACCAAGCCGGCACCGAGCGCCCCGGCACCATGGCCGCGGTGCTCGGCCTGGCGACGGCCCAAGTCGAGGCGGCCTGCCGCGAGGCGTCCCACGACGGCGCGGTGGCGACGCCCGCGAACCTCAACGCTCCCGACCAAACCGTCATCTCCGGGGACCCCGACGCCGTGCGGCGCGCGGGCGAGGCCTGCAAGGCGCGCGGCGCCAAGCGCGTCATCCCGCTCAAGGTGAGCGGCGCCTTCCATTCCCCGCTCATGGCCCCGGCGGCGAGCCATCTCAGAATCGCGCTCGACCGGGCGCCGTTTCGCGATCCCGGCTTTCCCGTAATCGCGAACGCCACGGCGGAGCCGGTGCACGACGCGGCACGCGCCCGCCGCCTGCTCACCGATCAGCTGACGACGCCGGTGCGTTGGGTCGACTGCGTGCGCAACGCCGCCGCCCTCGCCGGCGACGGCGCGCGCTTCATCGAGATCGGGCCGGGGAACGTGCTGGCGGGCCTGGTGAAGCGCATCGTGGCGGGCGCCAACGTCGTCTCGCTGGGGACGGCGGACGAGGTGGAGAAATTCCTGGAGGCGGCCTAGATGAAGTGCGGAATGCGGAATTCGGAATGCGGAATTGAAGCGGGGGGCTCGTTCCTCGATGTCGGACACGCGGCCCGACGGTTGCTCGATACACTCCGCATTCCACATTCCGCATTCCGCACTCGGGGAGGGGCGGGGTGAAGATCAATCTCTCCGGCAAGGTGGCGGTGGTGACGGGGGGCAGCCGCGGCATCGGGCAGGGCATCGCCGCCGCACTGCATCGGGCGGGCGCCACGGTGGCCGTGCTCGCCCGCGACGGGGGGAAGGCGCAGGCGGCCGCCGCGGCGCTGGGGGGCGACCACTCCGCCCGTGGCTATGCGTGCGACGTGAGCCGCGCGGACCAGGTGGAATCGACCGTCGCGGCGGTCGAACGGGAGCTGGGCCCGCCCGCGATCCTCGTGAACAACGCGGGCACGACCCGCGACAACCTCGTGCTCCGCATCTCGGACGACGACTGGAACGCCGTTCTGGACACCAACCTCAAGGGCGCCTTCCTGATGACGAAGCGCGTGGCGCGCGGGATGATCAAGCGGCGTCACGGCCGCATCGTCAACATCACGAGCGTCGTGGGCCTGTGGGGTAACGCGGGCCAGGCGAACTACGCGGCGTCCAAGGCGGGTCTCGTCGGCTTCACCAAGTCGGTGGCCAAAGAGCTGGCCTCCCGCAACGTGCTCGTCAATGCGATCGCCCCCGGCTTCGTGGAAACCGAGCTGACCAGGGGCATCACCCCGGAGGCGCGGCAAAGCTTCATCGACGCCATCCCCCTCAGGCGCTTGGGCGAGGCCGCAGACGTGGCCTCGGCTGTGCTCTTTCTCGCCTCCGACTTCGCCAGCTACATTACTGGACAGGTGCTAGTCGTCGACGGTGGCCTGGTGCTGTGACCCTATTCCCTCACCTCCTCTGAGGAACGCCATGGCAATGGACATGAAGCAGCTCGAAGAGAAGGTCAAGGACATCATCGTCGAAGAGCTGGGGGTGGAGCGGGACAAACTCACGTCCGACGCGAGCTTCATGGAGGACCTGGGCGCCGACAGCCTCGACACCGTCGAGCTGGTGATGGCCTTCGAGAAGGAATTCGACATCGACATCCCCGACGAGGAAGCCGAGAAGCTGAGGACGGTGGGGCAGGCGCTGCAGTACCTCCACGAGAAGATGGGCAAGTAGCGTGGGAGCGTCGATCCGATGAGACGCCGGGTGGCGATCACGGGCCTCGGGGTCCTGACCCCCTTGGGGAACGCGGTGCAGAGCACGTGGGAAGGGCTCGTCGCCGGCCGCTCCGGCGCCGGGCCCATCACGCGGTTCGACCCGGTGCAGTCGCCGGTGAAGTTCGCCTGCGAGGTGAAGGGGTTCGACCCCGCGCAGTTCCTCGACAAGAAGGAAATCCGCCGCTACGACCTGTTTGCGCAGTACGCCATCGGCGCGGCGGAGCAGGCCGTGATGGACGCCTGCCTCGCGAGCAACTGGGAAAAGGTGGACCTGCGGCGGGTCGGCGCGATCATCGGGACCGGCACCGGCGGACTCCAGACCTTCGAGGAGAACGCCCGCGCCCTGTTCGAGAAGGGGCCGAGCCGCGTGTCGCCGTTCTTCGTCCCCATGTACATGCCGAACGTGGCGGCGGCGCTGGTCTCGATGCGCTACGGCGCGAAGGGGCCGAATTACTGCACCGTGTCGGCGTGCGCGTCGTCCGCCCACAGCGTGGGCGAGGCGCTCGAGCTGATTCGCAACGATCAGGCGGACGTCATGATCGCGGGCGGTGCCGAGGCCGCGATCACGCCGCTCGCGGTCGCGAGCTTCGCCAACATGAAGGCGTTGTCCGAGCGCAACGCCGATCCCGCCACGGCGAGCCGGCCGTTCGACAAAGACCGCGACGGCTTCGTGATGGGGGACGGCGCGGCGGTGCTCATCCTCGAGGAATGGGAGCACGCCCGTCGCCGCGGCGCGAAGATCTACGCCGAGATGGCGGGCTACGGCATGACCGCCGACGCCTACCACATCACCGCCCCCGCGCCGGACGGCTCCGGTGCGCAGGACGCGATGCGGCTCGCCATCCGCGACGCCGGGGCGCGGCCCGAGCAGGTGGGGTACATCAACGCGCACGGCACGTCCACCCCGCACGGCGACGCGGCCGAGACCGCGGCGGTGAAGACGGTGTTCGGTCCGCACGCCCGCAAGCTGATCTTCGGCTCGACCAAGTCGATGACCGGTCACCTCCTCGGGGCGGCGGGCGCGTTCGAGGCAGCCTTGTGCGCGCTCGTCGTCCAGTCCGGGGTCATCCCGCCCACCATCAACCAGTTCACGCCGGATCCGGCCTGCGATCTCGACTCGGCGCCCAACAAGGCCGTGAAGCGCCCGGTCGAGCTCGCGCTGTCGAACTCGTTCGGGTTCGGCGGCCACAACGTCACGCTCGCGGTCCGACGGGCGGCATGAAATTGCGGATTGCGGATTGCGAATTGCGGATTCGCTACGCGGCCCCTCCAATCCGCAATCCGAAATCCGCAATCCGCAATCGCCGACGTCCGTGACCGCCCGGGATCTGGCCCTCGCCCCGATCGCGGAGAAGGTCGCGCGCAACGAGCGTCTCACCCGCGACGACGGCCTCGCGCTGTTCAACTCGTGGGACCTCCTCACGATCGGCGGGTTGGCCGACGAGGCGAACCGCGCCAGGAACGGCGACCGCGTCTCCTTCGCGGCGAACCAGCACATCAATCCCACCAACGTCTGTGTCCTGCGGAACACGTGCGTGTTCTGCTCGTTCGCCCGCATGCCGCAGGAAGACGGGAACTACACGCGCAGCCTCGACGAGGTGTTCGCGGAGGCGGACGCCGCGCACGACAATCCCACACGCGAGTTCCACATCGTGGGCGGGCTCCACCCGAAGCTCCGCCTCTCGTACTACCTCGACATGTTCCGCGGGCTCAAGCAACGGCACCCCGACGTCCACATCAAGGCGCTGACGGCCGTCGAGGTCGCCCACCTCGCGCGCCTCGAGCGGATGCCGGTGCGCGAGGTGCTCGCGGCCATGCGGGAGGCCGGGGTGACGAGCCTGCCCGGCGGGGGCGCGGAGGTGTTCAGCCCCGCGGCCCGCGCCACGATCGCCGACAAGAAGCTGTCGGGCGACGAGTGGCTCGCGGTGCATCGGGAGGCGCACCGCCTCGGGATTCCCTCGAACTGCACGATGCTGTACGGACACGTGGAGACCATGGCGGACCGGGTGGATCACCTGCTCGCGCTGCGCGCCTTGCAGGACGAGACCGGCGGGTTTCTCTGCTATATCCCGCTCGCCTACCACCCCGACCACAACGAGCTCGGCGAAGCGCTGGGCCGCAGCGGCACGGCGACGACCGGTTGCGACGACCTGAAGAACATCGCCGTGGGACGCCTGCTGCTCGACAACATCCCGCACGTGAAGACCCACTGGCCCATGGTGACGCCGTTCATCTCGCAGGTGGCGCTCGGCTTCGGGTGCGACGACCTCGAGGGAACGGTTGTGTTCGAGCGGGTCTACCACGAGGCCGGGGCGGCGACGCCGATGTGGCTCTCATACGACCAGATCATCGAGCTCGTGCGCGGGGCGGGGAAGGAGCCCGTGGAGCGCGACTCGCTGTACCAGACGGTGCGCACGTTCGAGGACTGGGTCCCCGGACGCGCCAGCGCTCGGCCCGCGGGACCCGCCGGCCCGTCCTTCAAGATCGAGCACCGGCGTGCCGCGGCTGCGCGGGGGCAGGGGCGGGGCCGGGCGCTCCCCGTCCTCTCGAGCGTGGTAGCGGAGCTCGAATGAGGCTCGGCCGGATCGCGTACATCAACTGCTTCCCGGTCTACCGGGCCATCGACCGGGGCGCCGTGACGGTCCCAGCCGAGCTCGTCACCGGGACCCCGGCCGAGCTGAACGAGCTGCTGGTGGCGGGAGAGCTCGATGTGAGCGTGATCAGCGCGGTCGAGTACGCGCGCCACGCCGATCTGCTCCGGCTCCTCCCCGAGATCGGGATCACGAGCGACGGGCCGGTGAAGAGCGTGGCGCTGTTCTCGAGACGGCCAGTGGGGCAGTTGGACGGTCGGACGGTTCTGCTCAGCGACTCGTCGCGCACCGCGGTCGCACTCCTCGAGCTGCTCTGCCGGGACGTATGGGCGATCCGCCCCCATTTCGCCCAGGCGCGGGCCGAGGCCACGGATCTCGACGCGCTAGCGTGCCTGCCGCACGACGCCGTGCTAGTGATCGGCGACGCGGCCCTCGTGCTCAAGGCGCGGCAGGCCTACCCGCACCGCTACGACCTGGGCGAGGAGTGGCGGCGCTGGACGGGGCTGCCGTTCGTGTTCGCCGTGTGGGCGGCGCGCCGCGAGGCCGATCCCGCCGCCGTGCGGCTGCTGCACGCCGCGCTGCTCGCGTCGCGGACGTGGGGGCTTGCACACCTCCCGGCACTCGCCGCCGACGCGCACGCCGCCACCGGCGTGCCGCTCGCCGACTGCCTCGCCTATTTCGAGGGACTCGACTACGCGCTCACGGAGCGGCACCAGGCGGGGCTCGTCACGTTCTTCCGCAAGCTGGCCGCGCACGGGCTCGCGCCCGCGGCGTCGCTGCGCTACCTGCAGGTGGCCTGACGATGGTGGACCGGTCCGCCCCCGAGTTCCGCGGCTCCCTCGAGCTGTACCAGCGCGCCTCCCTGCTCGAGCTGGGGCGGCTGGCCGACGCCGCGCGGTGGCGGTTCCACCCCGAAAACGTCGTCACCTACATCGTCGACCGGAACATCAACTACACCAACGTGTGCGTCGCGGACTGCAAGTTCTGCGCGTTCTACCGGCGGCCCAAGCACCTCGAGGGGTACGTGCTCTCGTTCGAGGAGATCGGCCGGAAGATCGACGAGGTGAAGGCCCTGGGCGGCGTCCAGATCCTGATGCAGGGCGGCCACAACCCCTACATCCCGTTCCAGTGGTACCTCGACCTGCTGCGCTACATCAAGCGGCACCACCCGATCCACATCCACGCCTTCTCGCCGTCCGAGATCGATTTCTTCGCCGGTCGCTTCGGGATGACGATCGAAGAGGTGATCCGCGAGCTGGTCGCGGCCGGGCTCGACTCGGTCCCTGGCGGAGGAGGCGAGATCCTGGTGCAGGAGGTGCGGGACCGCGTGGCCAGGAAGAAAGCCGGCGCCGACCGGTGGCTCGAGGTGATGGAGACGGCGCACCGGCTGGGCCTGAAGACGTCCGTGACGATGATGTACGGCCTGGGCGAGACCCTCGCCGACCGCATCGAGCACCTGTTCCGCGTGCGAGAGGTGCAAGCGCGCACGGGCGGCTTCACCGCGTTCATCTGCTGGCCGCTCCAGCCCGAGCACACCGAGATGGCGGACACGCCGAAGACCGACGCGGTGACGTATCTCCGCACGCAGGCGATCGCCCGGATCGTGCTCGACAACGTCCCCAACATCCAGGCCTCCTGGGTGACGATGGGCCCGAAGATCGGCCAGGTGGCGCTGCGGTTCGGCGCGAACGACTTCGGCTCCCTGATGATGGAGGAGAACGTGGTGTCCGCCGCGGGCACGACCTGGCGGATGACCCTCCCCGAGATGCGCCGCCTCATCGCCGACGCGGGCTACACCCCCAAGACACGGCGGCAGGACTATACGATCATCGAGGAGGCCGCCTGAGGTGCCGGACGTCCTGATCCTCGTCGGCTCCGAGTCCGACAAGCCGCGGATCGAGCCCGCCTTCGATGTACTGAGCAAGGCGGGCGTTTCGTACGCGTTCCACGTATCCTCCGCGCACCGCCAGCCGGACCAGACGGCGCAGCTCGTGAAGGACGCGCGCGCGCAGGGCTTCCGGGTCGTGATCACCGGCGCCGGGCTCTCGGCCGCGCTGCCCGGGTACGCCGCCTCGCTCACCGATCTCCCGGTGATCGGCGTGCCCTTCGCCGTGGGACCGCTGAACGGCCTCGACGCGCTGCTCGCCACGGCCCAGGTACCGGGGGGCGTGCCGGTCGCGACCGTGGGGATCGACAACGCGAAGAACGCGGCGCTGCTCGCGATCCGGATCCTCAAGGCCTGATCCGTGCGCGTCGGCCTCGGGTACGACTCCCACCGCTTTGCCGACGGCCGCAAGCTGATCCTCGGGGGCGTGGAGATCCCCCACCCGAAAGGCCTCGCCGGGCACTCCGACGCGGACGCCGTCGCCCATGCGCTCACCGACGCCCTGCTCGGCGCCGCGGGACTCGGGGACATCGGTCGGCTGTTCCCCAACAGCGATCCCCGCTGGAAGAACGCCGACTCGCTCCAACTGCTGAACCAGGCGTTCCTCAAGGTGGTCGAGGCGGGACACCAGTTCGTGCACGCCGACATCACGATCATCGCCGAGCGCCCGCAGCTCGGGCCGCACGTGGACCAGATGGAGGAGCGGCTCGCGGAGGCGCTGCTGTCGGCCCCGGCCCACGTGTCGGTGAAGGCGAAGACGAACGAGGGGATGGGGTGGATCGGGAAGGGGGAGGGAATCGCGGTGATCGCGGTGGCCGTCCTCGGGTGACGGAGTTCGTCGCACTCCTGGAATCGCTTCCTCCGGGCCTGCTCTATGGAGCCATCGCAGCCCTCGCCGGCCTGGAGAACCTCATCCCTCCGCTCCCGGCCGACACCGCCGTCGCGCTGGGCGCGCTGCTGGCGGGGCGGGGGTTCCTCGATGCCCGGTTGGTGTTCGGCATCACCTGGGCCGCGAACGTCGGCTCGGGGGCGGCCGTGTACCTCCTGGCGCGACGCTACGGCCGGCCCGCGTTCCGTGGCAAGCTCGGCCGCCGGCTGCTCTCCGAGCGCACCATCGCGCACATCGAGCGGGAGTACGAGCGCCACGGCGGGTACGGCATCTTTGTGTCACGGCTGCTCCCCGTGTGGCGCGGGGTCGTGATGCCGTTCGCGGGCCTGGCGGGCGTCTCCGCCCCCCACGCCCTCGTCCCGCTCTCGCTCGCCTCCGCCCTGTGGTACGGGCTTCTCACCTACGCCGTGGTCACGCTGGGCGCCAATCTGGAGGCGGTGCTGGTCCTGCTCCGTCGGGTGAACCATGTGCTCGGGATCGCGGCGCTCGCCGCCGCCGTGGGGCTCGCCCTATGGATTTGGCGCCGTCTGAAGCGTTAGAATCGCATCGCCCCTGTCAGGAATCCCCATGGCCTACCCCAACGGCGACACGCCCGGGATCGCGTTCCCACCTCCGCTCGTGTTCGTGCTGGGCTTCGCCGTGGGATACGCGCTGCAGCGGTTGTTCCCCGTCACCCTGGTCCCCGCGGCCGGGCGCGGTGTTTGGCAGGGCCTCGGCTGGGGGCTCGTCGCACTCGGTGCGGCGCTGACGGGGAGCGCGGTGGTGACGTTCCGCCGCGCCGGGACGACCCCCAACCCCTTCAAGCCCACGACGGCGTTCGTCACGCACGGCCCCTACCGGTTCACGCGCAACCCGATGTACGTCGGCTGGGTGTTCGTCTACGTCGGTGCAGGCCTGCTCGCGAGGGCGCTCTGGCCCCTCGTCCTCCTGCCCGTCGTGATCCTCCTCATGAGGCGCCGCGTCATCGCGCTGGAGGAGGCGTACCTCGAGCGCCGATTCAAGGACGAGTACCGGGCATACCGAGCCCGCGTACGGCGCTGGCTGTAGGGCCGTTCCGGTGACCGCCGACGCCGCGTCCGACACGCTCGATCGCGTCTTCCACCTCGAAGGCTTCCGGGACTACCTCGCCCTCGAGGCGGGGCACAGCGCCAACACGGTCGCGAGCTACCTCCGCGACGTGCGCCGTCTCGCGTCGCATGCCACGGCGCGGGGCGCGATGGGACCCGACGGGCTCACGGCCACCCAGCTGCGCGAGTTCGTGTACGCGCTCAAGGACCTGGGGCTCTCGCCTGCGACGATCCACCGACAGATCTCCGCCGTTCGCACCTATTTCAAGTTTCTCGTCGGAGAGGGGCTCGCGGCGCGGGACCCGACCGAGCGGCTCGAATCTCCCAAGCGGTGGCGCACCCTGCCGACCGTGCTCACGGTGGCCGAGGTGGAGCGCCTGCTCGCCGCGCCCAACACCGACGAGCCCCTCGCGATCCGCGATCGCGCGCTGCTCGAGTTCGCGTACGCGACTGGGTGCCGGGTATCGGAGCTCGTGTCGCTGAAGGTGCAGGACGTGCTCTACGAGCAAGGTCTGGCGCGCGTCTTCGGCAAGGGCGCGAAGGAGCGCATCGTGCCGGTGGGGCGGAGGGCGCTCGGCCAGGCGGCGCTGTACGCGCGCGAGATCCGCCCGCGTCTCGACCGGGGGAACGGGCGGGGAGTCCTGTTTCTCAACGCCCGCGGCACGCCGCTCTCCCGGGTGGGGGCGTGGGGCATCATCAAGCAGACGGCCCGCCGGGCGGGGATAGCGAAGCGTGTGACGCCCCACACGCTGCGCCACAGCTTCGCGACGCACCTGCTCGAGGGGGGGGCGGACCTGCGGGCGGTGCAGGAGATGCTGGGCCACGCGGACCTCGCCACTACGCAGATCTACACGCACCTAGACCGGGACTACCTGCGCACCGTGCACAGGCAATTCCATCCCCGCGCATGAGCGGCCCCGGCCCCGAACGGCAGCGCGCGATCTTCCTGGACGGGGTGCGGGGCCGCGCGCCGCGGGTCCCGGTGTCGTTCGAGCGGCTCGAAGCGCGGGCCCGCGCCGTGATGAGCCGGGAGGGGTTCGCTTACGTCGCGGGCGGCGCCGGGGCGGAGCTGACGCTGCGGGCGAACCGGGCGGCGTTCGAGCGCTGGGCGATCGTGCCGCGCGTGCTGCGGGACGTGTCCGTGCGCGACCTGTCAATCGAGCTGTTTGGCGACCGCCTGCCGGCCCCCATCCTGCTCGCCCCGGTCGGCGTGCTCGAGATGGCGCATCGCGAGGCCGACGCGGCCGTGGCGCGCGCCGCGGCACGGGCGGAGATCCCGATGATCGTCTCGTCCCAAGCCTCGTGCCCGATCGAGACGTGCGCCGCCGTGGGGAGCGGTCCGCGCTGGTTCCAGCTCTACTGGAATGGCGTCGACGCGGTGATGGAAAGCTTCGTGCGGCGCGCGGAGGCGTGCCACTGCCGCGCCATCGTGCTCACGCTCGACACGACGATGCTCGCCTGGCGCCCGCGCGACCTCGATCTCGCCTACCTGCCCTTCCTCCACGGGCGGGGCATCGCCCAGTACACGAGCGACCCGGCGTTCCGGGGACGGCTCGCGGAGCCGTTGGACGGCGAACCGGCGGCGCCCGCCGGCCGCATCACCTGGGCCGCGGTGAAGGCGTTCGTCGGCGCGGCCCGGCGCTACCCCGGCAGCCTGCTCACGAACCTCCGCTCGGGCCAGCCGCGCGCCGCGGTGCGGCGCTTCGCCGCGACGTTCCCCCGGCCCTCGCTCAGCTGGGAAGACATCCCGCGCTTGCGCGAGCTGACGAAGCTCCCGCTCCTCTTGAAGGGCATCCTGCACCCCGACGACGCCCGTCGCGCCGTGGACGCGGGGGCGGACGGCGTGATCGTGTCGAACCACGGGGGCCGGCAGGTGGACGGGGCGATCGCGACACTGGACGCGTTGCCCGACATCGTCGAGGCCGTGGGCGGCAGGGTTCCCGTGCTGCTCGACAGCGGCATCCGCACCGGAGCGGACGTGTTCAAGGCCCTCGCGCTGGGCGCTCGCGCGGTGTGCATCGGGCGACCCTACGTCTACGGGTTGGCCCTGGCTGGCGAGGCGGGCGTGCTCGAGGTGCTCCGCAATCTGCTGGCCGATTTCGATCTGACGGTGGGGCTCGCCGGGTGCCGCGGCGTGGAGGAGATCACCCGGGCGCGGCTGCAGCGGACGCCATTTCAGGTATCTTGAGAGTGCGGCCGTCGAGGCCCGATCCCGCGCAAGGAGCCGACGTATGCTGGGCAACCGCCCCATGTCCGAGTGGGTGGCGCAGTACACGCGGAGCCATCAGCACCCCATCAATCGCTTCTGCCACACGATCGGTATTCCGCTCATCGCCCTCTCCGTGCCGCTGTTCGTCGTTGCGGTATTCGTGCGCGGGTTCTGGCCGGTGCCGGTCGCGCTGTTCGTCGCGGGCTGGATCTTCCAGTTCGTGGGGCACGGGTTCGAGGGGAAGCCCCCCGAGTTCCTCAAGGATTGGCGCTTCCTGTTCGTCGGGCTGCGCTGGTGGATAGCGAAGCTCCGGGGGCGCGCGTGAACGATCGCCATGCCGACGCCGCGCGGCGCGTGGCGGAAGCCGTGGTGCAAAGCCCCGGCGCCGCGGAGCGCGGCCTGCGGTGCTCTGTGGAGGGGCGCGCCGCCGCGCTCGCCGGACGCGGCGCCGCGGCGGGAGTCGGCCTTCCCGCGGCCCTGGCACCCTACGTCGAGAAGGTGGCGCGCCACGCCTACCTCGTGACGGACGCCGATGTCGCGGCCCTGCGGGACGGCGGGTACTCGGAGGACGCGATTTTCGAGATCACGCTCAGCGCGGCGCTGGGTGCGGGGATGGCGCGGCTCGAGCGCGGGTTCGCCGCCCTGGGAGACGACTGATGCGGCTGCGAGTCGTAGAGCGCGGGCACCGGCTGCGCGAGCGGCTGATCCTCATCATCGCGGGAGCGCTGGGCGGGCGGCGGGTGCCGGATGTCGTGCGCACGCTGTTCTACCGCCCCGAGCTGTTCGGGCTTCCGTTCTCCGCCTGGTTGCAACAGGTGATGCGGGGGCCATCCGATTGGAGCGTCGGCGAGCGGGAGCTGTTCGCCGCGTTCGTCTCGCGACGCAACAACTGTCCCTTCTGAACGGGGTCCCACGGCGCGGTCGCGTCGCAGGCGCTGCATGACCCGGAGCTCGTGGCCGCCGTGCTCGAGGATTGGCGCACCGCCGCGATCCCCGAGCGGCTCAGGGTCGTGCTGGCATTTCTCGAGAAGCTCACGCTGCATCCGCAGCAGGTCGGCCCGCACGACATCGCTCCCCTGCGCGCGGCGGGTGTGACCGACGCCGCCATCGCCGACGCGATCCACGTGTGCGCCGCCTTCAACATCATCGACCGCATCGCAGACTCCCTCAACTTTGCGGTGCCGGACGCCGCGGGCTTCGCGGCCGGCGCCAAACGGCTGCTCCGTCGCGGGTACCAGTAGGAGCCCTCAAGGAACTGACGCGGCGGGGCCTACGGTCACCACCGGGCTGTACGCCCCCACGAGGGTGCGACTCCACCATGCCCCCGTTTCCCGCCGCTCGCGCCACGTCGTGAAGCGATACTCGTACAACTGCGCGCGCGCGTACTTGGGCGGATGGTCGGGGAACGGGTTCCGACCCATCAGAGCCACCACGCGGGGCGACCCCTCGAGCAGGCGGGCCAGGAAGGCCTGGAACCAGGGGGTGTAGTCGTAACGACTCAGCGCCGCGAACCACATCTGCCAATCGAGCCGCGGCTGGTGGGGCTCGACGAACGCCGGCCGGCGCGACGGGTCCCCCGGCTTGTACCGGAAGTCGTAGGCGAGCCACGTCTGGCCGTCGTCGCTGCCTTCCACCACGATCTCCGGACGCTCCGTCGTCATCACGCGGAACAGGCCGTAGCTGTTGACGCTGCGGAACGGCTCGACCCAGACCAGGGGCCTCGCGATGAGTCGGGGAAGCGACTCGTACGGGAAGAAGCTGAGCCATAACTTCACCGAGCTCGCGGCGAGCAGCAACACGGCGAGCACCGTCGTCGCGAGCCGGGGGAAGAGTGCACCGGCTGTGGGTGCAGCTGGCTGTAGGGCCTGCGACAGCCGGGCGGGAAGCACGCTCGCCCACACGGCGTCATCCACGAGCAGGAGCGCGAGTGCCATCGTGAGCAGATTGAAGAAGTTGTAGTTCCCTGTCCCGAAGATCAGGAGCTGCATCAGAATCATCCCTGCGCACGCCGCGAGCCGCGCGGGGCGGGCCCCGAAGATCAAGAATGGGACGCCGATCTCGAGCAGATACGTGCCCACGACCATCAGCTTCTTGGCGCCGCTCGGGAGCAGATTCACGTACCAGGCGGTCCATGTGGGAAGCGGTTGGGTCCAGAGGTGGTAGTCGAGCGCCGTGAGATTGCGCCACGTCGGGTCGCCGCTCGTCAGCTTCACGATGCCCGACTGGAAGGTCAGGCGGAACAGCAGCCACCACAGGAGAAATAGCGCCAGCGCCGATACCGGCCGCACGGCACCGCGCGGCAGCAGGTGTCCCGGTGCAAACAGCATCGCGAGCAACCCCGCCTCGAGCAGCAGCACGTCCCACTGATAGGCCAGGAATTCCCGTCCCACCGCCGCCAGCGACAGATAGAGCACCCAGAGGAGCACGAGGCTCGGCAGGGGCGCGACGTTCAGGATGAGGAGCACCGAGCAGAGCACGCCCAGGGCGCAGGCGAGGTGAAGCGCCGTCGGCCCCCCGTCGATCCAGAACAACGTCGGCACGAGGTGGAAGCGCTCCCCACCCAGCTGGCGGCGCGCCGCCGCCAGGAAATCCTGCGCGGGGAGAATCCCCTGCGGCCCGATCAGACCCCTCAGCTGCGGCCAGAGCGACAGGAACGCGATCAGATAGACGACGCCGAGCGCGCGCAGGAACACCCAGCGGGTGAGCTCGTAGCTCGACTTGCCGTCCGCCGCGCCGACGAGCCAGCGGGAGAACTCGTCGACGCCAGCGAGCAGCGCCTGGACCTGCGCGGCGAGCCACTCCATGACGAAGTACATTATGCCATGCTCTTTGTCCTCGACAACTACGACTCCTTCACCTACAACCTGGTGCAGTACCTCGGCGAGCTGGGAGAGGAGCCGGTAGTGTATCGCAACGACGCCCTTACCGTGGCGGACGTGCTCGGCCTCAAGCCCACCGCGGCGGTGCTTTCCCCCGGCCCGCGCACGCCGGCCGAGGCGGGCATCCTCGTCCCCCTGGTCGCGGCCCTCGCGGGCAAGGTGCCGACCCTCGGCGTCTGCCTGGGCCACCAAGCGATCGGGCAGGCGTTCGGCGGCAAAGTGGTGCGTGCCGTACGCCTCATGCACGGCAAGACGTGCCCGGTGGTGCATCAGGGGGACGAATTGTTCGACGGCATCCCGAGTCCGGTCACCGCGATGCGGTACCACTCGCTCGTGGTCGAGCCCGAGTCGCTGCCCGCCGACCTCGTCATCACGGCGTGGAGCGGCGACCGCCCCAAGGACACCGAGATCATGGCCATGAAGCACCGCAGGCACCCGGTGTACGGGGTGCAATTCCACCCCGAGTCCATCGGCACCGAGCACGGCAAACGGCTGCTCCAGAACTTCCTCCAGATCGCCCACGCGAGCGTGTGAGATGCGGCAGCGCCGGTGGTTCCGTAACCGCTTACCGGATGGGAGGTTTCCTCACCTGACCCCAACAGGCTAGATTCCGCGGCACGACTTTTGTATCTTCCCCCGTGCCCGTCCTCTGTGTGATTCCGGCGCGGCTCGCTTCCAGCCGCCTCCCTCGCAAGCCACTCCTGCCTCTGGCAGGCGAAGCCCTCATTGTCTGGGTCGCACGTCGTGTTGCAGACGCCGGGGTCGCGAGCCGCGTCGTGGTCGCGACGGATGCGCGCGAGATCGCGGCGCAGGTGGAGCGCGCGGGCTACGAAGCGGTACTGACGACCACGCGACCCGAGTCGGGCACCGAGCGCGTCGCGGAAGTCGCGGCGAAGAAAGAGTTTACGGAGTTCGACCTGGTCCTGAACGTCCAGGGGGACGAGCCGCTCGTTGCCGCCGCGGCGCTCGCGGGGGCGCTGGCGCGCGTCGCGGGAGGCGACGCGATCGGCACTGCGGCCGGCTCCCTGGCGCCCGAGCACGCAGCCGACCCGAGCCGGGTGAAGGTGGTGTGTGACGCGCGGGGCAGGGCCCAGTACTTCTCGCGCGCCCCGATCCCCTTCGATCGGGACGGCACCGGGGACGTGCACTACCACCAGCACGTGGGCGTATACGCCTACACGCGCGAGGCCCTGGAGCGGTGGGTGCGCCTGCCCCCGGCGCCGCCGGAGCGGTGGGAGCGGCTCGAGCAGCTGCGCCCCTTGTGGCACGGGATGACGATCGGCGTGGCACTGCTCCCCGAGGCCGTGGCACGGGGCGTGGACACGCCGGACGACGTGGAGTGGGTCGAGGCCGCACTGACACGACAACTCAAGGGGGTGAGTCCGTGAGCTCGACGAAGTACGTCTTCGTGACCGGCGGGGTGGTGTCCTCCCTGGGCAAGGGCATCGCGGCCGCGTCGCTGGGCCGGTTGCTGGTCGAGCGCGGCTTGCGGGTGACGATCCAGAAGTTCGACCCCTATATCAACGTCGATCCCGGCACGATGTCGCCGTTCCAGCACGGCGAGGTATACGTCACGGACGACGGCGCCGAGACGGACCTCGACCTCGGGCACTACGAGCGCTTCATCGACCGCTCGCTCTCCCAGGTGAACAACGTCACGACCGGGCGGATCTACCTGTCGGTCATCACGAAGGAGCGGCGCGGAGAGTACCTCGGCTCCACGGTGCAGGTGATCCCCCACATCACCGACGAGATCAAGGCCGCCGTCCGCCGCCTCGGCCCCGACCACGACGTCGTGATCACCGAGATCGGCGGCACGGTGGGGGACATCGAGTCGCTGCCGTTCCTCGAGGCGATCCGACAGTTCCGGCAGGAGATCGGCCGCGACAACACGCTCTTCATCCACCTCACGCTCGTTCCCTTCATCGCCGCCACCGCCGAGCTCAAGACCAAGCCGACCCAGCACTCGGTGCGGGAGCTCATGGAGATCGGGATCCAGCCCGACATCCTCGTGTGCCGCACCGAGCGGCCGCTGTCCGAGGAGATCAAGCGCAAGATCGCGTTGTTCTGCAACGTCGACTTCGGCTGCGTCGTGGAGAGCCCGGACGTGAAGTCGATCTACGAGATCCCGCTCAAGCTCCACGAGCAGGGGCTCGACAAGGAAGTCTGCCACCGGCTGCACCTCGAGACGAAGGAGCCCGACCTCCGCGCCTGGGCGCAGATGGTAGACAAGGTCCTCAACCCGCCCGAGCGCGTGCGGATCGCGGTGGTCGGCAAGTACACCGAGCTCGCGGACAGCTACAAGAGCATCCACGAGGCGCTGGTGCATGGCGGGATCGCGAACCACGTGGGCGCGCAGGTGGATTGGCTCGCGTCCGATCGCTTCACCGACCAGGAGACCGCGGGCGAGCTGCTCTCCCCCTACGACGCGCTCCTCGTACCCGGTGGGTTCGGGGTGCGCGGCGTGGAGGGAATGCTCGAGGCGATTCGCTGGGCGCGCGAGCACAAGCTGCCGTTCCTCGGCATCTGCCTCGGCCTGCAGACGGCCATCGTTGAGTTCGCGCGCAACGTCTGCAAGCTCCCGAACACCAACTCGAGCGAGTTCGAGCCCGAATGCGAGAACCCGGTGATCGCGCTGATGCGCTCGCAGGAGGGCATCCAGGAGATGGGCGGCACCATGCGGCTCGGCGCCTACCCCTGCAAGCTGCGCCCCGGCTCGCGCGTCGCGCAGGTGTACGGCGCCGCGGAGGTGAGCGAGCGCCACCGGCACCGCTACGAGGTATCGAACGCCTACCGCGACATGCTGGCCGAGTACGGGATGCGGTGCTCGGGGCTGTCGCCCGACGGCTCGCTCGTGGAAATGATCGAGCTCCCCGACCACCCCTGGTTCATCGGCTGCCAGTTCCACCCCGAGCTCAAGTCGCGCCCCACCCGGCCGCACCCGCTGTTCGCCGGCTTCATCGGCGCGGCTCGCCAGCACCGCCACCCGGGCGCCCGGCCGGAGGTCGGGCGCCGGTCCGAGCTCGCCGGCCGGCACGAATAGGGCGATGACGCCGCACTTCGGCTCCGTCCCGTTCCTCATCGCGGGGCCCTGCGTAGTCGAGTCCGACGACCTGAATCTCCGCGTCGGCGAGGGCCTCGCCGACCTCGCGGCCAAGCTCGGCCTGCACGTCATCTACAAGGCGTCGTACGACAAAGCCAATCGCTCCCGCCTGCGGGCGGCGCGAGGCCCCGGCCTGGAGCAGGGGCTGCGGGCACTCGAGCGGGTGCGCCGGGCGACCGGCCTCCCCGTCCTCACCGACGTCCACGAGACGCACCACGTCCCGGCCGCCGCCCAGGTGGCCGACGTGCTGCAGATCCCGGCGTTCTTGTGCCGCCAGACGGACCTCCTCGTCGCCACAGGGAAGGCAGGACGGGCGGTGAACGTGAAGAAGGGGCAATGGATGAGCCCGCTGGAGATGCGGGGCGCGGTGGAGAAGCTGCGCGCGGGGGGCGCACCCGAGATCGCGGTCACGGAGCGGGGCAGCTTCTTCGGCTACGGCGACCTCGTGGTGGATATGCGGAACTTCGTGCGGCTGCGGGCGGCCTGCGGCGTGCCCGTCGTCTTCGACGCGACGCACTCGGTGCAGCAGCCCGGCCAGGGACCCGATGGGGCGAGCGCAGGCTCCCGCGAGCTCATCCCACCGCTGCTCTACGCGGCGGCGGCCGCGGGCGCCGACGCGTTCTTCCTCGAGACCCATCCCGACCCCGACCACGCGCCGTCGGACGGCCCCAACATGGTGCCGCTCGACCAACTGGCAGGCCTCGTCACCGTGGCCCTCGAGGTGTGGCAGCGTGCCCGGGAGGTGGTCCGTGCTTGACCAGGCGCTGGCGCGGCGCATCAAGCTCGTGGGGTTGGACGTGGACGGGGTGCTCACGGACGGCGGCATCTACCTGGGCCTCGTCGCGAACCACGCGCTCGAATTCAAGCGCTTCCACGTGCAGGACGGGTTGGGCGTGAAGGTGCTGCGCACCGTGGGTCTGCCCGTCGTGCTGGTGTCGGGCCGCGCCTCGGAGGCCACCCAGGTCCGCGCCAAGGAGATGGAGGTGGACGAGCTGCTGGAGGTCGCGCCCGCGGACAAGCTCCCCGAGTTCGTCGGGGCGCTGGAGCGCCGCGGCCTCACGCTCGCCGACTGCGCCTACATGGGCGACGACCTGGCCGACCTGCCCGTGCTGCGGCAGGTGGCCCTCCCCATCGCGGTGGCGAACGCCGTCGCCGAGGTGAAGGCGGCGGCGAAGGTCGTCACGACGGCGTCGGGCGGGCAGGGGGCCGTGCGGGAGGTGGCGGAGCTGTTGCTACGGACGCGAGGCGAGTGGCAAGACATTCTCAAGCGGTACTTCCGGGAGTCGGGTGATGTCGCGCATGGAGCCAGGCGATCTCGTTGAGCGCGGGCGCCGGGTCCTGGTGCTCGAGGCGGACGCGATCCGACGGGTCGCCGAGCGGCTGGGCCCTCCGTTCGCGGCGGCAGTGCGCCTGCTCGCGGGGGCGCAGGGCCGGATAATCGTCTCCGGGCTCGGCAAGTCCGGCCTCATCGCCCGCAAGATCGCTGCGACCTTCACCTCCACCGGCACCCCGGCCACCTTCCTCCATCCGGTCGACTCGCTGCACGGTGACCTCGGGATCGTCGGCCGCGACGACGCGGCCATCATCCTCTCGAAGAGCGGCGCCTCGGAGGAGCTGTTCGGCCTGCTGCAACAGCTCAAGCGGCTGGGCGTCCCAATCATCGCCGTGACCGGCAACAGCGATGCGGCGCTCGCCCGGCAGGCCGACGTCGTGCTGGACGCGGGCGTGACGGAGGAGGCGTGCCCCGAGACCCTCGCGCCCACGGCAAGCACCACGGCGGCGCTGGCCCTGGGCGACGCCCTGGCCGTCGCGCTGCTCGAGGTGAAGGGGTTCCGTCGCGAGGCGTTCGCGGCCCTGCACCCCGGCGGCGCGCTCGGCAAGAAGCTGCTCCTGAGCGTGGCGGACGTGATGCTCTCCCATGACCTCCCCACGCTCCGACCCGAGCGCCCGATGCGAGAGTGCGTCGTGCTGCTCGCCGAGAAGCGCGGCACGGTGGCCGTCGTGGACGAGCGGGGCAGCCTGCTCGGCGTGGTGACGGCCGGCGACCTGACGCGGCTGATGGAGCGGGCGGAGGCGTTCCTCGACATCCCGGTCGGTGAGGTGATGACGCAGGCACCCAAGACGACCACGCCCGACGAGCTGGCGGGGGCGGCGGTGCGCGTGATGGAGCAGCACGGCATCATGGCCCTGCCCGTGCTCGACGGCGGCCGCCGCGTGGTCGGGATGGTCCATCTCCACGACTTGATGCGGTCGGGGGCCGTATGACACGCCTCTCCTTGACGTTTCTCCTCGACGTAGTACTGGGCGTTGTGTTGGGGGGCTGCGGCGAAGGTATCAAGCCTACAGCTACTATCGCTGCCACCGACTCGGCCGATCAGGTGCTGATCGCGATGTCGCACTACGTCACCGAGCACGGGGTGCAGCGGGCGCGCGTGCGCGCGGACACCGCGTTCTTCTTCTCGCCCACGCAGAGCGCCGAGCTGCGCAACGTGCACATCACGTTCTACGACCCGCGCGGCGCCGAGACCTCCACGCTCACGGCGAAGGAGGGCACGTACCGCTGGCGCACGGGCAACATGGAGGCGCGGGGGAACGTCCTGGTGGTGCGAACCGACGGGGCCACGCTCCGCACAGAGGTGCTCCGCTACTTCCAGGCCAAGAACGAGGTCACCTCAGACAAGCCGTTCGTGTTCGATGAGCCGAACCGCCACGTCGAGGGGGAGGGATTCACGTCGGATCCCGACTTCAAGGTCGTGACGGCGATCCGGCCCAAGGGCACGGGCGGGAAGTTCACGCTCCCGAACCAATGATCGCCGCGGTGCTCCTCCTCGCCCTCGTCCAGCAGCCGGCCGCCGACACCGCCCGCGGCCGGCCCTGCACGGTGGTGATCGACTCGGTGCGCGGCAAGGCCCAACAGGTCGAAGTGCGCAAGCGGGAGACCAACGTGTTCGCGGGCGGTGGCGTCTTCGCCCACTGCCAGGGGACGGGGAGCTCGCTGTCGTCCGACAGCGTGGCGTGGTTCGCAGGGATCGGGCGGTTCGACATGATCGGGCAGAAGAGCCCGGTGCACATCCGCGACACGGCGATCACGCTCGACGCCCAGCGCGCATCGTACTTCCTGAGGCTGGAGCGCCTCGATGCTCAGGTGAACGTCGTGGCCGTGAACCGCAAGACGGGGTCCGTGCTCCGGGGACCGAACATGACCTATTACCGCGCGGCGCGGGGAGTTCGCGACACGCTGGAACTGTACGCGTCCTCCCGGCCCACGATCGAGTACCGCTCGAACCCCGACAGCGGCGAGCCGTACGTCATCGTCGCTGACCGGGTGCGCTTCAAGGGGAACGACCGGATGTGGGGGGGCGGCCGGGTCACGATCGACCGCAGCGACATCGCGGCACAAGGCGATTCGATGCAGCTGGACGAGACCGGGGGCCAGGCGCTCCTCATCGGCAGGCCGCGGGTCGCGGGGAAGGGCGCGCGCCCCTACACCCTCGTCGGCACGCGGATCGAGATGGAGCTGGCGCTGCGCGAGGTCCGCAAGGTGAAGGCCCTGGGCCACGGGGCGGCCACAGGGGCCGACTGGCGCCTCACGGCGGACACGATCCATCTCGCGATCGAGCAGCGCAAGCTGCAACAGGTCTTCGCCTGGGGGGATTCGACGCGCCCGCACGCCGTTTCGACCCTGTACACCATCTTGGCAGACTCGCTCGCACTCGACCTCCCTAACGAAGTCCTGACCGAGGCGCGAGCGTACAGGAAGGCGCTTGCCACCTCGAAGAAGGACTCGACGGCAAAGGCGGATGTGAACTGGATCGCGGGGGACACGATCGTAGCGCGCTGGGCCCAGGTGACCGACTCGGCGGGCCCGGCGAAGACGAAGCTGCGCCATCTCCAGGCGCACGGCTCGGCCCGCTCCTTCAGCCATCTCTACAACGAGCGCGATTCGACGCGCGGCCCCTCCATGGACTACTCGCGCGGTCAGGTCATCAACATCGCCCTGCGGGGCGACCAGATCGAACGGATCGTCGTGAGCGGCCGGGCCGATGGGCTACACCTCGAGCCGGCGCCGCCTCCACCCGCCAAGGACACGACGGCGAAGCGCCCCAGCGCCCGATGAGCGACCACCCCGCCACACCCCCATCTCCCGGGCCCGCCGCGCCGCGCCTCACCGAGCTCTTCGGGGCGCGCGACCCGTCGCTCGCCCTCGCCGCGGCGGCTCTGGTGCGCATCGCCGACGAGCGCGGCGGGGCCACCTTCGGCGAGCTCGCCATCGCCTATCGCGACGAGTTTCTGAAGTTGCGGGCCTACGCCAAGGGATCGAGCCTCCCCGAGGCCGGCAGTCTCTCGGTGGACGATGCCCGCACCCACCTCCAGACCTCGGTGTTGCCGCGACTCGCCGTCCTGAAGATCCTGGCGGTGCCGGCGGGCGTCCTGTGGAGCGACGCGCCGGTGGCGTTCACCCCGGAGGCGTGGCGCGAGATCCCCGGCGACCGCGAGCCCGCGGCGGCGCAGCTCCTGGAAGCGGCCGAGCGGGCGGTGATGCGGGCCGAGACGGGGGGAGAGAGTCCCCAGATCACCGGGGCGAGCCTGCTCGAGACGTTCAACCTGGTGAAGGTCTACAAGAGCCGGCGGGTGGTAAACGACGTAAGCGTGCGGTTACAGCAGGGCGAGATCGTGGGCCTGCTCGGGCCCAACGGGGCGGGGAAGACCACGACCTTCTACATGATGACGGGGCTCGTGCGCCCCGACGGCGGCCGCATCGCGCTGGACGGCCGGGACCTCACCGACGACCCCATGTACCGCCGGGCGCGGATGGGGATCGGCTACCTCGCTCAGGAGCCGTCGGTGTTCCGCAAGTTGACGGTGGAGGAGAACCTCCTGGCCATCCTGGAGACCCTGCCGCTGGCCGAGGCGGAACGGGCCGCACGGCTCGAGCAGCTGCTCGACGAGCTCGGGATCAAGCACCTGCGCCGCCAACGGGCCTATCAGCTGTCGGGCGGCGAGCGCCGACGCCTCGAGATCACCCGCGCGCTCGTGACCGAGCCCAAGTTCATGCTGCTGGACGAGCCGTTTGCCGGCGTGGATCCCATCGCCGTGCACGACATCCAGACGATCGTGGCGGGGCTGCGACACCGCGGGATCGGCGTGCTGATCACCGACCACAACGTGGAGCAGACGCTCGACATCGTCGACCGCGCGTACATCATGTTCGAGGGGAAGGTGCAGGTCTCGGGCAGCGTGCGGGAGCTCGTGTTCGACGACCGCGTCGCACACCTCTATCTCGGTCCCACCCTGACGGCGCGCCTGCGGACGCGCCTCACGCAGGCCGCATGAAGACCGGGCTGCACCAGCACGCGAGCCTGCAGCAGCAGCTGCGCATCAATCCCCGCCTCTACCAGGCGATGGACCTCCTGTACATGCCGCTGCTCGACCTGCAGCAGCATCTCAAGCAGGAGCTCCTGGGCAACCCGTTCCTCGAGCTGGAGGAGCCCGACGAGGAGCGCGAGGTGCAGCTCTCGGAGGACGGGGACACGCCCGAGGAGAAGGAGAAGACGGGCGACGACGAGCCCGACTGGGAGAAGCTCCTGCTCGACAACGGCTCGGACGGCGCGCCGCCGCGCGACCTGAGCGAGGCACGCGAGTACGTCGAGCCGGTCCCGGTCGAGACCAAGGAGCTGGCCGACCACCTGCGCGAGCAGGTGCGGCTGCTCGACCTCACGCCGCGCCAGCAGCTCCTCGCGGAAGAGTTCATCGGCAACATCGCCGAGGACGGCTACCTGGGGGCGAGCCTCGAGGAGATCGCGCGCGGCGCGAACCAGTTGCTGGAGGAGCACGCCGTCGAGTCGGAGCAGGAGGTACAGCCGCCGCTCTATACCATCGCAGAGGCCGAGGAGATGCTGCGGATCATCCAGAAGCTGGACCCGCCGGGGGTGGGCGCCCGCGACCTGCGCGAGTGCTTGCTGCTCCAGCTCGAGGACCAGAAGAAGACCGACACGCTGGCCTACCGGCTGGTGCAGGAAGCATTCGACGACCTCAAGGCGCACCGCTGGAGCGACCTCGGCAAGCGTTTCGGACTCGACCCGGCCGAGGTCCAGAAGGTGGCCGACGACCTCGCCAAGCTCGACCCCAAGCCGGGGCTCCAGCATTCCGCTGCGAACGACGCGTACATCATCCCCGACCTCGTGGTCCAAAAGATCGACAGCGAGTACAAGGTGTTCCTCAACGACTCGGGGCTGCCGCGGCTCCGCATCTCGCGCATCTACCAGGATATCGCGCGCGACAAGAAGCAGTTCCAGGGCGAGAACAAGGAATTCATCAACCAGCGGCTGAACAGCGCTCACTGGATCATCCAGGCGATCGAGCAGCGCCGCCAGACGATGCTCAAGGTGATGAACTTCATCGTCGACCGGCAGCGGGAGTTCTTCGAGAAGGGAGTCGAGTACCTGAAGCCCCTCACCCTGCGCGAGGTCGCGGACGTCATCAACATGCACGAGAGCACGGTGAGCCGCGTGACCAACGAGAAGTACGTGCAGACCCCCCGGGGCCTGCTCCCGCTGAAGTTCTTCTTCTCGAGCGGACTCGCCACCACCACCGGCGAAGACGCCAGCGCCCGCGCCATCAAGGCGCAGATCAAGAAGATGGTGGATGACGAAGACCCGAAGAACCCGCTCACCGACCAGCAGATCGTGGAGCTGTTCGGGCAGCGCGGGGTGAAGATCGCGCGCCGCACTGTGGCCAAGTACCGCGACCAGCTCGGCATCTTGCCGGCGCGGATGCGGAAGCGCCTGTGAGCCTCGCCACCCCCGCCGCACAGCCGGAAGTGAGCGTCCTCGTCCCCGCCAAGGACGAGGCGGAGAACCTGCCAGAATTCGTGCGGCTCGCGCGCGAGGCGTTCCTGCCGCTGTCGTACGCCTGCGAGCTCGTCGTGGTGAACGACGGCAGCGAGGACAACACGGCCGCGGTGCTCGACGAGCTCGCCCGCAAACACGCGTTCCTCCGGGTCGTCACCCACCGCGTGCAGCGCGGCATCGCCGACGCGCTCCGCTCCGCGGCGGACGCGGCGCGGGGCAGGGTGCTCGTCTTCTACCCCGCCGATCTCCAGTACCTGCCAGCCGACATCCCCACCCTCGTCGCCCCCGTCCTCGCGGGGCAGGCCGACGTCGTTACGGGAGCGAAGCAGGGTCGTTACGAGAAGCGCTTCGTGTCGTGGGTATACAACGGCCTGTGTCGCCGGCTGTTCGGCGTGAGCGTGACGGACCTGAACTCCGTGAAGGCCTACCGTCGCGAGGTGATGGAGGCCGTGCCGACGCGGCCCGACTGGCACCGCTTCATGATCGTGATCGCGGCGGCCCAGGGCTTCCGGCTCGCCGAGCGCCCCGTGCCGCTGCATCCGCGGCGGGCCGGAAAGTCCAAGTTCGGGTTCGGCCGGATCCCCGTCGGGGTGCTCGACCTGCTCTCGGTGTGGTTCCAGCTACGCTTCGGCCGCAAACCCCTGCTGTTCTTCGGCGTGTCGGGAGCGCTGCTCTTCCTGGCCGGGTTCGTGGTCGGGATCGCAGCGCTGGTCGAACGCTACCTGTACGGGGTCGGATTCCGCCCGCTGCTCGACCTCATCATGGTCCTCGTGATCTCGGGCGTTTCGTTGTTTGGGTTCGGCTTCGTGGGGGAGCTCGTCGCCGGGATGCGGGAGGAGATGCGAACCTTGCAACGGGAGGTGGACCGCCTGCGGCGGCAGCGCGAGGCGGACTAGGCGTCCCGGGTGAGCCGCACCCCGTAGCGCCCGACATACAGCGCCAGCTCCTCGGTGAGCGGGGAGCCCTCCCGGCTCCTGGTGCGCCCGCCGAGGTCGAGCCAATGGACGCCCCGCTCGCGCAACCCGGCGAGCGCCTCCGCCGCAAGCGCGGCTTCGCTCAGCACCGTGTCCCCCCGCTCGGGCGCCACCGGCGGAGGCCAAGTCGTGCCCAGCCACAGCAGGCGCCACGTCTTCCCGCGGCGCGTGTACAGCCGGAACGGCGCCCGCTCGCTGATGGCCACCCCGCCGTGCTGCACGTAGCGATCGAACTCCGTCATGATCGTCACCACCAACGCGGCCCGCTCGTTATCGCTCAGGCGGCGGGGAAACTCCGGTGCCGACCGGATCACGCGGGCCGGGAACCCGACCGCCAGGCAGTTCGGCGGGATCGCGCCGGACACGACCGAATTCGCTCCAATGACCGTGCCATCGCCGATCGTGGTGCCGGGCATCACGGAGACCCGCCAGGGCAGCCACACGCTCTTGCCCAGCGTCACCGGCTCGTACGACACCGGATATCCGTCCAACGCGCTCAGCCACACCCCGTGGGTGAAGATGAGACAGTGGCCGCCGATCCCGGTGTCGTCGCCGATGATCACGGGCTTCGTCGGATTGATGAACGCGAGCTGCAGGATGATCGTGCGACTCCCCAACACGAAGCGCGACTCGGGGAGCTGCGGGCCGCCCACGTAGACCTGCTCACGAATCCTCGCGTCCTCGCCGATCTCGATCGTCTCGCAGGACACGTAGCTCATGACCCCGACGCTCGAGTACCGGCCGATCTTGATCCGCCGGCCCTGCACCACGGCGAGGAAACCGATCTCCACGTGGTCTCCGATCTCCACGACCTTGCCGACCACGATGCCCCCGAAGCTGAAGCGCACGCCGCGGCCGATGCGGTAGCCGAGCAGCAGGCGATAGGCGAGGATTTTCAGCGGGCTCGGCAGCCAACCGAACAGGGCCAGGTGGCGCCACGGGATGCGGTCCTTCGGGATCAGGGGCTCGGTCATGGCGCGTATAAGATAAGGCCTCGAGTCACCGCGTCTCGAGCCAGATGCTGTTGGGGAAGTGATTTCGCTCCATGGAGTTTGGAGACGCGCCCAGACCATCCACCAGGACTCGCGGTCGGTAATCGGACAGGATCGCAGTGAGGGCCTCCGTGCGGTCGTGGTGCAGCGCGGACTCACACGCCATCACGGACAGGTGCGGATTGTGAGTCAGCAGCGCCAGCAGCAGCGCCGTCTCCTGCCAGGCCCAGTAGTTCGAGAGCACATCCGGATCGTGGAGGTAGGGAAGGGTGATATCGTGAATGTGGATGAAGACTCCCGGGGGCAGCTGCGGGATGACTTCCAAATAGATGCGTTGCGTATCCGAGCCCGTCTTGACCGCGTGACTGGAATCGACGAAGAGCAGATCGCCCGCCCCGAGCTCCCGAAACAGGCTCATCGGGACGGCCTGACAGAGATCGCGGACGTGCCTGATGCCTTCCAGGCGGGCGAAGCCCTTGGTGGGGTATGGCTCGATGCAAATCAACCGCGATCCCCGCCGCCCCTCCTCTTGGTTGAGGCGAACGGCGTGGAGCATGCAGGCAGTCGACACCCCGCTGCCGATCTCGATCACCGTGGCGGGGCGCATGGCTCGGATGAAGCAGTGCAGGACTTGCGATTCAATGGGACGGTAGCCGGCGCCCACGCCGCTCGCCGCCAGCTGCCGGTAGACATGCAGGCCGCGGACCTCGTGATAGTAGGGTGAGCACAGGTCTCTGATCCAGCGCAGTTGCTCGTCCAGGTCCCAGTGCACACCCGTCACCGACGCTCGGCCGGCCCACAGGCTCCGGTTCCGTCGCAGCCACCGGTAGTCGGGAATCGGCGTATGGTAGTGCTTGGGAAGGACGTGCACTCGCACCCGGTCCCCCAGCATGAACAGACCGAAGGACAGGCGCTTCAGCAGCGATCGCATGGCCTTCATCCGTCAGCCCTCACTCCGCGTCTGTAATCTCGTGCGCACGATCTCGAGCGCGGCGCCGAACGCCGTCATGGCGATCACTTCGTCGTCCGCCAGCGCGATGCCGAACTCCTGCTCGATGGAGAGGACGAGGTTCAGATGCGCGAGACTGTCCCAACTGGCGGTATTCTCCCGCGTCTTCCTCGTGACCGGGCCGGGATCGGTCCAGAAAATCCCTTCGAAGATTCGCTCCAGCCGGACGGCGTTCTCATCCATGCGACGAACGCACTCGCATCTCCGTGTCGTCGAGGACCTCCTTGGCCGACGCCTCGATGGCGGGCCGCGTCAGCCGCCACCGTCCGTCTCCGGTCCATTCGCATTTGAGATCGCGCAAGAACTTGGCGGCCGGTGCGTTCTTTCCGGTGTCGACAAAGCGCCCGGAAACACATCCCACATCCGCCCACCGGCACAACCACCCAAGCGCCACGGTCTCCACGCCGCGACCGAACGCGCGACAGCTCATCACGATCTGCTGGAGCTCGGCGCAGCCATCCGGCCGGACGACCCCCACCAACACGACAATCGTCCCGAAGTCTCCGAAACGATCTCTCAGCCGCGCCGACAGGCAAAACGCCCCCGGCGCCTGCTGCTTGAGCAGCCAGTCGCTCGCGGACCAGCGCTCGCCGGTGAGATTGAACTGGTTGGTCTTATTGACGAGCTCGAGCGACCGCGGATCGCCGAAGGCGTCATGCCGCACGGTGAGCTCGAGATCGAACCCTCGCAGGTGCTTCAGGGATCCCGCCTCGAGCTCGGCGGCCGAGCCCGCCGCCGCGCGGAACCTCGCATGAGCGGAGCTCTGCGTGCGAGTGCGATCTTCCTCACTGACGCGCCAGGTGGCGAACAAGCCCTGCAGCTCCTCGAACAACTGCAGCCAGCCTTGACCGGCGCGCGGCGTTGGCAGCGCGCACACTTCGGGCAGGACGCTGGCGATCAGCGCCAGCTCCGCGGGATTGTCATCGACGCACACGACTGAGTCCAGTCCGATGTTCAGCTCCGCGGCGATCGCCCGCAGGTTGTCGGGCTTGGGCTCCCAGTTGCAGCGGTAGGCGGCGAAGTCGGCGAGGGAGAGCGGCATCTCGAGCTTGTCGAAGACCGGAAGCACGTCGGCGGGGTTGTTCTTCGTACAGAATGCCAGGAACGCGCCTTCTCCCTTGAGCTTGAGAAGGAACTTCTGGAACACGTGGAAGGGAAACCCCAGCCCTTCGGGCCCGTGCAGGATGCGCTCAGGCCCGTCCTCGCCGATGACCCCGTGCCAGAGCGTGCCATCGAGGTCCACGACCAGAGCCTTCTTTCTCTCCCGCGGAGGATAGATCAGCTCGACGGCCCGCCCCGCCGCTCGCTCGCTCTCCTCCACGGTCAGCGGACAGCCGGCCCCGAGCCAGTCCCGCATGTTCAGGGCGGCCACTGGTAGGTCGAGGACGCGGCATCCCCGCCGGGCGAGCTCCGCCGCGACGGCCTCAAGGGCCGCCGCTGCGCACATCGCTCCCGCGCCCAGCGCGCCTGGAGCGACGTGATCACTCAGGGGAAGCCACGCGAGGGGAGGCACGACGACGTAGGAGTCGGCTCCGCCGCGCGCCGTGAGCCACCCGATCAGACGCTCTCGCAACCGGTCGGCGCGCTCCTGTATCTCGCCCGGCGGAGGCATCGCCAGCGGGCCGCGCGTCCGCCAACTCAGATGCGGGTGCAGGTCCCCCCAGCTCAGAAACAGCAGCGCCGGATGGACTCGCAAGGCGCGAGACGACTCCTGCAACCCGGCTTCCAGCTGATCGTAGCCCCAGCTCGTCACCTGCGGCGCGGCCTCAGGGAAGCGCTCTACCAGGAAGGCCTGGAGGTAGGTCTTGAAGTGCAGCGGCTCGAAAGAACAGACCAGGCACAGCCTGTGAGTGTCGGAGTAGCGAGGGGAACGGAGCAGTGCCAGAGCTTCGCGCAGGAGCATGTCGTTCAGTGGACTCGGGTTCCCGGTAAGATAAGTCCTCGGGTCGGCGGCTGCCGTTGCCGTGTATATTGCACGAACTCGTGATCCGCCTGCCCCCGCGCGAGGGACTGACCGGCGTCGAGCGCTACGGTCTTGATCTCCTCATCGATCTCGCTCGTGTCCCGCCCGTGGAGGATGACTCCGCCGACGTCGTACGCCTGCTCGTGGCCGAGCGCGATCCGGGCGATCCCGATCTGCCGACCTGCATCGCGCGCGACTGGTACCTCGAGCGCGGCGACGGGGTAGTGCGCGTCCCGCGAGTCGTGCTGCGCCGCATTGCCGACGTCGCCGCGGCGACCGCGGAGCAGCGCTCCGCTGCCCGCGATCGGCACGGCCGGGTGCCGTCGCGTGAGAACCTGCTGGTCCGCCATACCTGCGAAACGGACCCCGTCATATCCCGGGCCGCCGTAGGGCTGCGCGCCGCCGTCATCGCGAGCGCCGGCCGCCGCCCGGTGGCGCTCGCCGCCCCGTGGCCCGACGGCCGCCGCTGGGCCGCCGCCTTTACCCACGACCTCGACGTCGTCGCACACTGGCCCGTGTTTACGCTCCTGCGCGTCGCCGAGCTGAGCCGCAAGGGGGAGCTGCGGCGTGTGGGGCGCACGTTGCTGGCGGCGCTCTCCGCCGTCGGGCACGACCCGGTGGGGCAAGCCGTGCGCCGCGTGCTCGACGACGAGCGGCACTACGGCGTCGTCTCGACCTGGTTCGTGCTTTGCGGGACGCCGACCTTCGCTACCATGCGGGCGGGAGACCTCACGTACCGACCGGAGGCCCCTGCGGCGGTGGCGATCCTGGACGAGCTGGCCGAGAGAGGCTGCGAAATCGGCCTGCACGGGAGCTTTGAGACCGGCGACCGCCCTGAGCGCTTCGCACAGCAGCGCCATCGCCTCGAGCGATTAACCGGCCGCCCCGCCCTCGGCGTGCGGCAGCACTTTCTCCGCATGCGCCCCGGGGCCACCCACTGCGGCATGTTGGCGGCGGGTTTCCGCTACGACACGACGTGGGGATTCCCGGACCGCAACGGCTTCCGGCTGGGCGTCGCCGACGTCATCCCCGCTTGGGACGCCATAGCCGAGCGGGTGATCGGCCTGGACGAAGTGCCGCTCTGCTGGATGGATCGCACGCTGAGCAAGTACGCGGGCATCGAGGACCCTAGGGCATGGGTTGCCGAGGGGGAGGCGCTGGCGCAGGTCTGCCGGCAGGTGGAGGGGCTCTGGGTAGGGCTGTGGCACCCCAACCTGACGCCTGCGCTCGGCTTTCCGGACGCTCCGGGCGCCTTTCACACGCTGCTCGATCGCCTCGTGGCGCAGCAGCCCTTCATCGGGACGCTGAGCGCCGTGGTCGCATGGCGCGCCGCGCGTCGCAGCATCCGCGTCCGGCGCCTGACGCCCGACGGGCGCATCGACGCCCACGCGCCGGTGCGGGCTGCGTTGCCGCTCAGACTGGAAGACCCGGGCAGCCGCACGCTGCAGACGGTGAACGCGCTCGGCTAGGCCGACGCACGGCCGGGGTCAAGCACCGCGAGGTAGCACTCCTCCCACTGGGCGATGATGGCCGGCCAGCTGAAGTGCCGCCGCACGTGACCGGCGCCCGCCTCACCCAGCCGCCTCGCCAGGTCGCGATCCGTCGCCAGCCGCTCGAGCGCCGCCGCGAGCGCCGCCGAGTCCTGAGGCGGCACCAGAAGCCCTGTTTGCCCGTCCACGACGATGTCCGTGATGCCGCCCAGATCGCTGCCGATCACCGGCACCCCATAGCTCATCGCCTCGAGCAATACGACTCCCAGTCCCTCGGTGTCGCCCCGCGCGTCCACGATGGCGGGCAGGACGAGCACGCTGGCAGCGGCATAGGCGCGGCGCAGCTCCTGTTCGGCGACCCGCCCCCGCACCTCCACCAGATGCTGCAGACCACGCGCCCGAACCTGCGCCTCGAGCCGGGACCGCTCCGCTCCGTCGCCGATGATGACGAGCTTGGCGTGAAGCTGTGCCGGCAGGAGCGGCAGCGCGTCGATCAGATAACGCACTCCCTTGCGCTCGACCAGGCTTCCGACGAAGAGGATCAGGAAGCTGTCGCCCGCCCGCGGGAGCGAGGGACCGGCAGCGGTCTCGGGGAAGCCGACGGTGTAGGGAATCACGCGCACGCTCACCGGAACCACGTTGGTAATCTCGCGCGCAGTGGCCGACGAGATCGCCACGACCTGGTCCGAGGTCCGCAGGGCCCAGACCAGGAACCGCTTCAGCCAGGGCAGGGAGCTCTTGACCCAGCGCAGCTCGACGCCGTACCACGACGTCACCATCCGAGCGCCGCATGCCCGCCGCGCCGCCCACCCGAACAGCGCGTGCGGCAGGGGCCAGTGGACGTGGACAACGTCATAGCGCCGGCGCCGGCCCAGCCGCCACGCCGCCCAGACGCCGCCCAGCACGTAGAACAGCGGCATGATCTTGTAGCGCAGCGAACGGCGCAAGCGGTCCGGCGTCGCCTGGTCGTGCGTCAGGTCTTCCCAGCGCGCTGGGAAGTAGCGGAAGCGATGGACCGGAATTCCGCCGAACTCACGATTCCCGCCGCCGCGGTAGGCGGGCGCGAGCACCTCCACGTCATGCCCCGCCGCCCTCAGACGCTTGAGCATCTCCACCAGCCAGGGCGAGATGATGTCGTTCGGGAAGCGCGGGAACGCGGTGACGATGTGCAGGATGCGCATCAGCCGTTACTATAGCCCCTCGCGGAGCCCGGGCAAATGCCTACGGCTTTCCCGGCCTTTCCGGTCATGGTAGTTTTCGGCGCCGCAATTCGTCGGGTCGCTTGACCCACGTCACTCACAAAGAGGTCATGACTCCGTCTCCCGGCTCGCAGGCCCGAGGCTGGCTCTGGGCGGTGCAGGGGCTCGTCACGCTGGTCGTCGTGGTGCTCGTCGCCCGCTCGATCGGCCGCAACTGGGCGGAGTTCCGGGCTCTGCATGCCGACGTCACCATCAAGCCGCTGTGGATCGCGGGCTCCGCGCTCGCGGTGTGCGCGTCTTACGTGATGCACATCGAGTCGTGGCGCCAGATCCTCCACGGTTGGGGGCAGCGCATCGGCTTCGGCGCTGCGGCGCGCACGTGGAGTCTCGCGAATCTCGGTCGCTACGTGCCCGGTAAAGTGTGGAGCGTGGCCGGATTGGTCGTGCTGGCGCAGCGTGCCGGCGTCCAGACGGCGCCTGCCGCGGCGTCCGCCTTCGTGGCGCAGGCGCTCGCCGTGGGCACCGGTGCCGCCGTGGTCGCGGCGGTCACCCCGCACGCCACCTCGCCGCTGCGGCTCGCCGCGGCGGGTCTCGCGGCGCTCGCCACAGTCGGCGTGCTCACCTGGGCACCGACCGCCCGGTGGCTCGGACGGCTCGCCGGTACGGCCGCGCCGCTCGAGCCGCTCCGTCCCACGGCGGTCGTCACGAGCGCGACCCTCACGACGCTCGGCTGGGTCACCTACGGGGCTGCCTTCTGGCTGCTCGCCCACGGGCTCATCGCCGACCGGGCCTTGCCCTTCGCGGTCGCCACCGGAGTGTTCGCCCTCGGTTACATCCTGGGGTGGCTGGCCCTGTTCGCCCCCGGCGGGGTGGGGGTGCGGGAGCTGGTGTTCGTGGGCCTGCTCACGCCGTCGCTCGGGAGCGGCGGCGCGCTGGTGGTGAGCCTGGCGTCGCGGGTCCTGTTGACAGCCATGGAGGCAACGGCCGCGCTGGTCACGCTCCCGCTGCGGCACCGTCCACAGGAGTCCACCAGTGAGCGATCGTGAACCGCTGGCGGCGCCGCCGTACGAGCCGCGTCGTCCCGCGCTCCTCGCCACGGCGGCGTTCACCCTGTGGCCAGCGCTCCTGTCGCTGCCGATGCTCCGCGGGCTGTGGCTTGCGGACCAGTGGAGTGATCAGTACACGGGAGGCTTCGCGTGGCACACCTGGAGCGCCGCGTGGTTCACGCGCCTAGGCCACCTGCCGCTGTGGGACCCGGAAGTGTTCGGAGGCCTGCCGTTGGCCGCAGGCCACGGGAACGTCTTCTACCCCACCTGGCTGTTGCGCTTCGTCATCCCGGTCACAACGGCGGGAAACCTGAGCTTCTTCGTGCACTACATCCTCGCCGGCCTGTTCACCTACCTCTTGCTCAGGCGCCTCCGCGTATCCTGGACCGGATCGGTCATCGGGGGGCTCGCCTACGAGCTCTCCGGGTTGATCGCGTCCTACCCCTCGCCTGGGCACGACGGCAAGCTGTTCGCGTCCACGGCGCTGCCGCTCGTGTTCCTCGCGCTGGTGCTCGCGCTGCGCGACCGGCGTCCGGAGGGCTATCCGCTGCTCGCGGCGGCCGTGGCGCTTACGCTCCTCGGTCACTTCCAGCTCGCCTATTACCTGCTAATCGCCGCTGGTCTGTTCGCCCTCTATTTGACCGTCGAGGAGGTCCCCGACGCGCGGGGGGGGGCACGACTCGTCAGCCTCGGGCTGGCCCTCGGCGCCGTGCTGCTGGGGTTCGGCATCGCCGCCATCGAGATCGTGCCGTTCTTCGGCTACATCTCGTTCTCACCCCGCGCCGGGGGCTACTACGGGTTTGCCGGGTCGACCTCCTACGCCATCCCCTGGGACCACGTTCCCGAATTCTTCCTGAAGAACTTCGTGGGGTCACACGAGACCTACTGGGGCTCGAACCCGCTGAAGCTGCACTCGGAATATCTGGGTCTTCCCGTGATCGCTCTCGCCGTGCTGGGCGCGGGCACGCGAGAGCGGCGGCGCCTAATCTTGTGGGTGGGCGGGATCGGGCTCCTGTTCCTGCTCATCAGTCTCGGAGCGGCCACGCCGTTCTACAAGCTGTGGTGGGCAGTGATGCCGCTCGTCAGCAAGACGCGCGCGCCCGGGATGGCGTTCTTCGTGGTCGCATTCGTCGTCGCGATCTTCGCGGCGTTCGGGGTCGATCGTGCGCTGGGAAAGGACGGCCGGCGCGCCATGACCCCCACGCTCATCATCGGAGCAATGGTGGCCCTGCTGGGCATCACCGGCGCCTGGGGCCACGTCGCCGAGTCGCTCGCGAGCGGCATCCAGGCGGCGAGCGGGCGAGCGGCCGTGGCCGCGGCTCAAGCCCAGCAGTCCGCCATCATGTGGGGAGCCTTCGGCAGCGGCGCGGCGCTCGCGGCGACGGCGGCCCTGTTCGGACTCGCCCAGGGCCGGCTGACGCCGCGGCTGGGCGCCCTCACGCTGGCGCTCGTCGTGGGAACCGACCTGTGGCTGAACGCCCGGAGTTTCTGGCGCTACTCGAAGCCCCACGAGGCGGATCCGCTCGTCACCCGCGTCGCCGCAACGCCCCCACCGTTTCGCGTCCTCGATCTCGGCGCCTATCCAGGTTCGGTGCTGGCGGCGTTTGACGTCCCCCAGGTGCTCGGCTACCACGGCAACGAGCTCCGCTACTACGACGAGCTGCTGGGCGGCAAGAATGAGTGGAGGAACATTGGGCACCTCCAGCTGTGGGACCTCTTGGCCGTGCGCTACCTGATCGCCCCCGTGGGTGCTCGCAAGGTCGATTCGATCCCCGGCTTCCGGCGGATCCTCGACTCCGTGCCCACGCTGGGAGGTGAACAGGCGAATCTGCTCGAGCGGCTCGCGCCGGCCCCCTACGCCCGCGTCGTCCCCGGAGCCGTCAAGGCGGATTCGGCCGCGATTATTCCCACGCTGCTCGACCCGCGCATGGACTACTCTCGCGTGGTGCTGTTCACACCCGATCAACCGGTCGCCCCGGCACCGCTCAAGGCCCTGCCGCCCCCGAGCCCGTCGCACGCCACCGTCACACTGTGGCAGCCGGGGCGGATGAGCGTGGCGCTCGACCCCGCGCCCCCGCTGCCGAGCTACCTGCTCATCGCCGAGAACTGGTATCCGGACTGGGAGGCGACCACGGACGGCCGGCCCGCTCAGTGCTTGCGTGGGGACTACAGTCTGATCACGGTGCCGCTCGCAGCCGGCACCAAGACCGTCGAGCTCTCCTTCCGCTCGCAGCTCTACAACCGAGGCAGGGCCCTGACGCTCGGCTCGCTCGGGCTCCTGGCCATCGCGGCGGCCGGCTCTCTCGCAGCACGGCGCAGGCTGCGTGCCTGAGCGAGCGCTGATCGTCATCCCCACGTACAACGAGGCGGCGAACCTCCCCAGCCTCGCACCGCAGGTGCTCGCCCAGGACGCACGCCTCGAGCTGCTTGTGGTGGACGACAACTCTCCGGACGGCACGGGCCGCCTCGCGGACGAACTGGCCGCCCGGGAACGCCGGGTGCACGTGCTGCATCGAGACGGCAAGCTCGGTCTCGGCACGGCCTACATCACGGGGTTCCGCTGGGCCCTGGAGCGGGGCTACGATTACGTGTTCGAGATGGACGCCGACTTCTCGCACGACCCGGCCCACTTAAAGGAGTTTCTCAAGGCGGTGGAGGGGGCAGACTTGGTGCTGGGGTCGCGCTACCTCAACGGCAAGGTGACGGTCGTCAACTGGCCGATGACCCGTCTCATGTTATCCTACTGTGCCAACATCTACGCCCGCCGGGTGACAGGACTGCGGATGTGGGACCTCACGGGCGGGTTCAAGTGCTTTCGCAGGCGCGTGCTCGAAGCGATCGAATTGTCACAGGTGCGGTCGAACGGCTACGCGTTCCAAATTGAAATGAGCGTGAGGGCATGGCGAAAGGGGTTCAGGCTGACCGAGATACCCATCGTGTTCGTGGACCGGACCGAGGGGCACAGCAAGATGAACCGGGCCATCGTCCGGGAAGCGGTCTGGATGGTGCCGCGGCTCCGGATGATGGCGCTGTTCGGCCGCATCTAGCGGGACTGCCGGTCTACAAGATGACGGGGTCGGGCAACGACTTCGTCATGGTGGACGGTCGTGCCTCGGGCCCGGCAGAGTGGAGCGTGCCCGACATCCGCGCCGTGTGCGCCCGGGGCACCGGCATCGGCGCTGACGGGCTTGTGTTCGTCGCTCCCGGGGCCGCACCGGGCGTCGTCCGCATGGCCTACTTCAACTCGGACGGCTCCCGCGCGGCCATGTGCGGCAACGCCGCGCTGTGCAGCACGCAGCTCGCCGCACGCCTCGGACTCGCGAACGGTCGCGGGATGAGTCTCGAGACGGATGCCGGCACCTACGAGAGCCGTTGCGCGCCGGGGGAGCGCGCCGAGCTCCACTTGGCCCCAGTGCGGGCGCCGCAGCAGGTGCCCGGCCTGTCGGTCGTGGATGGCGAGCGCCGCGCGGCACTCGCCATGGTCGGCGTCCCGCATCTGATCGTGCTCGTGGACGAAGTGGATCGTGTGGACGTGGCGCGGCGCGGCTCTGGCCTGCGCTCCGAACCGGCCCTCGGGCCCGAGGGCGCCAACGTGAACTTCATATCGCCTGCCGGCACGCGAGACGGGTGGCGCATGCGCACCTACGAGCGCGGCGTGGAGGCCGAAACGCTGGCGTGCGGCACCGGGGCCGTGGCGGCAGCCTGCGCGATCCAAACCTGGGGGCTGGGGACACTGCCAGCGACGATCTGGACCAGGAGCGGCCGGACGCTCGAGGTCCGGGCTCGGCAGACCGCGGACGGGGGCTACGAGGACGTGTGGCTGGTGGGGGAGGCCCGACTGGTGTTCAGAGGTGTGATTGCTTGAGTCATTTGTCCACATTTAGACCATCGTCAGCTTAACATAACATCTCTTATACGCAGTACTACTGAACACCCTTGGTCAGTTCACCCAGCCTCACCTTCGCCTCGCCTGCCACCATCATCGCCGCCGAATCAGTCTGCGCGACGACCGTGCGGTAGGCCTGGACGGCCCTCGCCGTGTCCCCCCCCGCAACCCAGGCGCGTCCCGCTTCGGTCAGGAACTGGGCCTTGAGAAAGGGCAGCTGCGCCGCGTCAGCGGCCTGCTGGTAGGCTTCCGCAGCCTCCTTGGGATGCCCCACGTTGTCGTACGCGGCACCGAGTAGCCCATATGCCTGAGCTCGAAATGCTGGATCGGCCCGCGGCGCAACGCGCTTCAGCAGCTCGATCGCCTGCTGGCTCTGGCCCTGCAGCAGGCGCGACTGGGCGAGGAGGAGGTTCGCCTCCTGCGCGGCACGGGTGCCGGAATAGTTTTCCACGACCTGGGACAACTCGCTCGCGGCAAGCGGATAATTCCTCGACTCGAAAGCGAGCCGCGCCGCGTTCAACCGCACGCCGGCGGCCTGCTCCGTCTGCCTGGCGGACAGGGTGTTCCACGCGAGCAGGACGATGACGATGACGAGCACGCCGGCGATGGCGAGCGCTTTCTCCCGGTTGGCGCCGATCCAGCGCCCGATGGCGACCAGCAGCGGGTTTTCTTCGGCGGCCCGCGCAGCCGCCGTCTGCACCGATGTCCCCATGCCGCTTGAGTCCTTTGTTGGCACGTGCCTGGATCCGTTCAGCCTCCCCAAGTGCCCCTGGGGTGACTCGAACACCCGGCCAACGGTTTAGGAAACCGCTGCTCTATCCACCTGAGCTACAGGGGCTAAGCGCTGCAATGTAGCGGGCTTACGCGTAGTGGAGCAAGGCCTCAACCCGCTCCCCGCGCAGCCGCTCCCTGCCCTTCAGAAAGTCGAGCTCGATGAGAAACGTGAACCCCACGACTTCTCCGCTGTGGGCGCGCACCAGCTTCGCCGCTGCCTCGGCCGTGCCCCCGGTCGCGAGAACGTCGTCCACGATCAGCACCCGGTCGCCGGAGCCGAGGGCGTCCCGGTGCATCTCGAGGGCGTCGGTGCCGTACTCCAGAGCGTACTCGACCCGGCCGCGCTCCGCTGGGAGCTTCCCCGGCTTGCGGATTGGCACCAGGCCCGCCTCGAGCGCCAACGCCACCGGCGCACCCAGGAGGAAGCCCCGCGATTCAATCGAGACCACACGCGTGACCCGCGATTCTTGAAATGGGGTCGTCATCAGCTCCACCGCCCGGCGGAACGCCGACGCGTCGAGTAATAGCGGCGTGATGTCTTTGAAGACGATGCCCGGCTTGGGGAAGTCCGGTACGTCGCGGATCCGTCGAGCGATCGCTTCCACGTCAGCGCGCTGGACCAAGGCACCTCGCATCAATCAATTGATCTCAAAGGTCTTCGGGACGCCGACCTCATGTGGAACGTCGAGCTTTTCCACACGTTGCACGCGCGCTGCCGGTGGCCCTCGCCTGAGAGCGCGCTCGAGCTGCGCGAGCGCGGCGTCTTCGCCCTCTGCCACGACCTCGACCGTGCCGTCGGGCAGGTTGCTGCAAAACCCGCGCAGGCCGAGGCGCTGCGCCTCGCGCAACACGAACCAGCGGAAACCCACACCCTGCACCCTGCCGAACACGAGGTACCGGTGAGCGGCCATCGGGCGCTACCCCTCGCGGTTCTGCTGAGCCGCCCGCCGACGGTACCACCAAGCGTAAATGCCCGCCAGGATCGCCAGAGTCGGGAGGAGGATGACCAGGGCGCGGGCGGCGTAGCGGCTCGCCTCTTGGTTCAGCACCTCGAGCAGTACGTCCTCGCGGCTCCCAATGAACCATCCAATCCAGGTGAGGATGGTGCACCACACCAGGGCTCCAAGGCCGGTGAACGCGACGAACTTGATGAGGTTCATGCGGGCGATCCCCGCGGGGATCGAGATCAGGTGCCGCACGACCGGGATCATTCGCCCCATGAACGTGCTGATCTCGCCGTGGTCCGCGAAGTAGCGCTCGGACCGGTCCAGGCGCTTATTGGTGACGAGCACGTACCTCCCGAGTCGCACGAAGAAGGCCCGCCCCAGCCAGCGGGCGAGTCCGTAGTTGCCGAGCGCCCCGAGGATGCTTCCCACGACACCGCAGGCGACGGCGACGACGAAGCTCATCTCTCCTTTCGCCGCGAGGTAGCCTGCGGGCGGCATCACGAGCTCGCTCGGCAGCGGCAGGAACGACGACTCGATGGCCATGAGCACCACGATGCCCGGATAGCCCAGGTCGCGGAACCGCTCGAGCAGCCACTGGATGAACTGTTCAAGCATCGAAGCCGTGCTCCCCCACAAGGGGAACGAAGCGCGCGCCCCCCAGGGGGGTGCGGCGAAGCGTCGCACCGTCGCGCTCGACCAAGGTGAGTGTCTGCGCGCCCCGCTTCCCCAGCGGGACGAGCAGCCGGCCCGCCGGCGCCAGCTGCTCGACGAGCGGCGGCGGGATCTCGGGACCCCCCGCCGCGACGACGATCGCATCGTAGGGGGCGTAGCCGCTCCAGCCCAGGGTCCCGTCGCCGACGAGCACCGACACGTTCGCCACGGCGGCCTCCCGCAGCGACCGCTGCGCCGCCAGCGCCAGGCTGGGTACGCGCTCGACGCTGAACACTTGCTCCGCCAGGGCGCCGAGCAGCGCCGTCTGGTAGCCGGAACCGGTCCCGACCTCGAGCACCCGCTCCCGCCCCCGTAGCTTCAGCGCCTCAAGATAGCGGGCCTGGGTGAAGGGCTGGGAGATGGTCTGGCCGTTCCCGATCGGCAGCGCGGTGTCGTCGTAGGCGCGATGGCGCACGGCCGCCGGCACGAAGAGGTGGCGTGGTGTCTCCGCGAACGCCTTGAGGACGGCCAGGTCGCGGATTCCTCGGGCTCGCAGCGTCTCGACCAGGCGCGCGCGGTAGCCCGCGTAGCTGTCGCCGGACGGGCTCAGTCGCCGGCCAGCCACGAGCGCACGACCTCGATGAGCTTGTAGTTCGTCATGTCCATGTGGAGCGGCGTCACCGAGATGTAGCCGTCGCCCGTGGCGCGGAAATCCGACTCGGTGCCGCCCGTCCAGGTGATGCGGCCGCCGCCGATCCAGTAGATCTCCTTCCCCCACGGATCCTTCATGAGAGCGATCTCTTCGCTGAACACGCGGCTGCCGAGGTGCGTGACCTTGACGCCCTTCACCTGGTCGCCCGGGATGCCGGGCAGATTGATATTGAGGAGCGTCTCCTTGGGGAAGTCTTTGACCTGCGTGATGCGACGCAGCAGCCCTGTCAGGCCCGGCTTGTGGGTGTCCAGCAGGTCGAGGTCCGCTCCGGCGTACGACACCGCGATGCTCGGCACCCCGGCCACGAGACCCTCCATGGCGGCGGCCACCGTGCCCGAATAGAACACGTCCTCCCCCATGTTCTGTCCGTGGTTGATCCCCGAGATCACGAAGTCCGGTTTCTCCGGCATCAACGCCCCGAGCGCCAGCATGACGCAATCGGTGGGCGTGCCGTCCAGTTGAAACGCGCCGTCCGGGCGCCGCGTGGCCCGGAGCGGCCGGTGGAGCGTGAGCGAGTGCGACGTGCCGCTCTGCTCGCGGTCGGGCGCCACGACGGTGACCTGCGCCAGCGCGCTGCAGACTTCGGCGAGCACGCCGAGGCCGCGGGCGAGAATCCCGTCGTCATTGGAGATCAGGATCTTCATGGCGCCCCCAGGAGGACGCGGCGCCCATAGCGCGCGAACACGCGGGCCAGGCGCCAGCTGTCCGCCCAGGAGCGGAAGTGGCTGCCCCCGCCATCGTAGATGGTCGCTACCGGGACCGAGCGGACGCGAAATCCGCGCGCGAGCGCCTGGAGCAGGAACGCCGTCTCGAAATCGTAGCGGGACCCCGCAGGCCGCACAGCGTGGGCGACGGCCCGCGAGAACGCCCGGAAGCCCGTCTGCGCATCGGCGATCGGCTGGCCGCCGATGCGGGAGGCGAGCGCGGCGGAGAGCCAGTTGGTGCAGCGCCGCCGCCACGGCATGGCGGCCGTTCGCACCCTGGCACCCAGCACGAGGTCAGCCTCGTCACTGGCGAGCGGCGCGAGCAGCCGCGGCAGCTCCGCCGGCGCATGCTGGCCATCCGCGTCGAGTGTCACCACGACCCTGGCTCCGTCCGCGAGCGCTCGGGCGATGCCGGTCCGCAGCGCCGCGCCCTTGCCGAGGTTGCGAGGATGGGCGAGCACCGTGACCCCCTTCCCCCTTCCCACTTCCCCGGCCTTATCACCGGTCTTATCACGCGAGCCGTCGTCGACCACATAGACCGCGGCCCCAGGGAGGGCTCGCAGCACTCCGCTGACGACCCCCGGGATTGTGTCTGCGGCCTCGTAGGCCGGGATGACGACGGCGACGGCGGCGCCGTCCTCAGCGCGCCCCGGCATTGGGCGGGGCTGTGCCCTCGAGGATCGCGAGCACGGCTTTGAGCTCGCTGCGAAGGTCCTTCACGGTCTGTGTGGCGAGCGCTCGGCGCGCCTCCGGCTTCAGCTCGCCCGAGCGGCGGTACTGCTCGATCTTCTGGCGCGCGCCCTCGATCGTGTACTTCTCGGTGTACAGCAAGTGCTTGACCAGCATGATCAGCTCGATCTCGCGCCGCTGATACACGCGGTTGCCCGAGCGGTTCTTCGCCGGGTTCAGGAACCGGAACTGACTCTCCCAGTAGCGCAGGACGTGCGGCTTGAGGTCCGTCAGCTGGCAGACCTCGCCGATCGAGAAGAATTCCTGCACCGGATAGGGGGCGCTCATCGCCAGTGCTCGGCCTTCAGCTCCCGCTCCATGAGGTCGGCAACGGCCCGTCGGGGCGACTTGCTCTCGAACAGGACCGCGGCCACCTCGCGGGCGATGGGCAGTTCGACACCGTGGCGCTCGCCGAGCGCCACCGCCGATCGCGCCGTGCTCACGCCCTCCGCGACCGACGAGCGACCCGCCAGGGCTTGTTCGAGCGACTTCCCCTTGCCCAGTTCCATCCCGAGCGTGTAGTTGCGGGACAGCGTCGCCGTGGCGGTGAGGACGAGGTCACCCATCCCCGCGAGCCCCGCGAAGGTGAGCGGATCGGCGCCCAGCGTCACGCCGAGGCGCGCGATCTCGGCGAGGCCGCGCGTCAGCAGGGCCGCGCGCGTGTTGTGCCCGAGTCCCAGCCCCTCGAGGATCCCTGCCCCGACGGCGATCACGTTCTTCAAGGCGCCACCCAGCTCCACGCCCAGGACGTCGCTGGTCGTGTACACGCGGAAGTAGCCCGTGGCGAGCACGTGCTGCACCCGCTGCACGGCGGCCGGGTCGCGGGACGCCGCGACCACGGCGGTCGGCTGGCGATCGTACACCTCCCGGGCGAACGAGGGCCCCGAGAGCACGGCGATCGCCGTTCCCGGCGCCAGGACGTCTCCCAGCACGCACGACAGCGTCGTCAGACGCTCGGGGTCGAGCCCCTTCGAAACGCTCACGATGAGCGCCCCTGCCCCGACGGACGACGCGGCCTGCGCCATCGTCTCGCGCACGGCGAACGACGGCGCGGACGACACCACGACCTCCGCGCCGCGCACCGCGGTCTGCAGATCGGCCTCCGCCCGCAGCTCCGGCGCGAGCGGGGCGTCGGGCAGGAACAGGTGGTTCAGATGCTCCCGATTGATGCTCTCCACCACCTCCCGCTCGCGCGCCCACAGCGTGACGGTCTCGCCCTTGCGGGCCAGCAGGTCGGCGAGCGCCGTGCCCCAGGCACCACCGCCGATAACCGCGATACGGGTCATCCCCACACGTTCCCACGCCCTGGTTTCCCCACCCTGAAGGGTGGGCTCGGCGCAGCGCTGCCCTGAAGGGCAGCGCCCTTTAGGGCTGTGTCGGGCCGAGCCCAGGCCTCGGCCTGGGGATACACGATCACGTCGCCACTCCTCTTCGGGTTCTGAACCGGCTCTCGGTTCCCGCGAGCAGCCGTCGGATGTTGGCCCGATGCGAGTAGACGATCAAGAGCGCCAGCACGACGGCCGCCCAGAACGTGGGCCGCGCGCCCGGCTCGGTGAGCCGCACCCACAGCGGGAACAGCGCCGCGGCGAGGAGCGAGCTGGCCGAGACGTAGCCCGTGAGCCACAGCGTGAGGCCCCAGACGGGGACCGAGATGGCGAGCGCGAGCGGCCCGAGGGCCAGAAACATCCCCGCGGCGGTCGCCACGCCCTTGCCGCCCTGGAAGCGCACGTAGGGCGAGTAGACGTGTCCCATCACCGCGGCGATACCGAGGGCCACGGGCAGCCACGCGGGGCCCGCCGCCCAGCGCCCGAACAGGACGACCGGCACCGCGCCCTTCGCCACGTCGATGAGGCCGACAGGGATCGCGTACTTCCAGCCGAGCACGCGGTACACGTTGGTCGCGCCGAGGTTCTTGGAGCCGTGCTGCCGCAGGTCGATCCCGCGGCCGAGCTTGGCGGCGAGATAGCTGGTGGGCGTCGCCCCCAGCAGGTAGGCGGCGAGGATCCACAGGGCGAGCGTCACCGTTGGGCCGTCTGGCGCTTGCGCCGGAACTTGATCGTGACCGGCGCGCCCGTGAACTCCCAGGCCTCACGGAACCCGTGCAACAGGTAACGCGTGTACGACTCCGGGATCGCGTCGGGCCGGTTCGCCACGACGGCGAAGCGCGGCGGCGCCGTGCCGATCTGCGAAGCGTAGAACAGGCGCACCCCTTCCCCCACGGGCTGGGGCGGCTGCTGCCGCTCGACCAGCGTCTCGAGCACGCGGTTCACCTCGGACGTGGGCACGCGCTTCTGCCGCTCCTCGGCCACGGTGACGATGAGCTCGAGCAGGCGAGGGACGCGCTGGCCCGTCTTGGCCGACACGTAGAGGAACGGGATGAATTCGAGGAACGGGGCCCGCGCCACGAGCTCCCGCTCGCCCCGCACCGCCGTGTTCGTCTCCTTCTCCGCGATCAGGTCCCACTTGTTCACGGCGACGATCAGCCCCGTGCCCTTGTCCCACGCCTCGTTCGCGATCTTGAGGTCCTGCACGTGCACGCCATCGAGCGCGTCCACCACCAGGATGCACACGTCGGCGCGCTCGATCGCGCGGGAGCTGCGGAGCGTGGAGTAGAACTCGATGTCGTCCGCCACCTTGCTGCGCTTGCGCAGGCCCGCGGTGTCGATGAACACGAGCCGGCGGCCGTCGTAGGCGAACGGCGTGTCGATCGCGTCACGCGTCGTGCCCGGCTCCTCCGCGACCACGAGCCGCTCGCGGCCGAGCAAGCGGTTGACGAGACTCGATTTTCCCACGTTGGGTCGACCCACGACCGCGACGTGGATCGCCTCGTCGTCCTCGTGGGCGCCGGGCGCCGGCAGCAGCGCCACCACCTGGTCCAGCAGGTCGCCGCTCGCCTTCCCCACCGCCGCCGACACGGGGAACGGGTCGCCCAGCCCGAGCTCGTAGAAGGCGAGGTGGCGCGTGTCGTCGGGGAGGTGGTCCGCCTTGTTCGCGACCAGCAAGACCGGCCGCTGCGCGCGGCGCAGGTACTGAGCGATCTCGAGGTCGGCGGGGTGGACCCCCTGCTCCACGTCCACCAGGAAGAGCAGCAAATCGCTCTCGGCGATGGCGAGCTCGATCTGGGTGCGGATGGCCCGGTTCAGCGCATCGGTGGCACCGGGCACGAGACCGCCCGTGTCCACGAGCCAGAAGCGCTTGCCGTTCCACTCCGCCCGGGCGAAGTGGCGGTCGCGCGTGACGCCCGGACGCGCGTCCACGATCGCCTCGCGCCCGCCGATGATGCGGTTGAACAGCGTGGACTTACCGACGTTGGGCCGGCCGATGATGGCCACCGTGGGCAGGCCCATCATACCGGCACCCCCTGCTGCGCCAGCGCGTCGGCGAAGTCATAGGAAAGCCTCAGCGGCATCGGCAGGCCGGCCGCGAGGTCGTGCGCCGCCACGCCGTCCATGAACAACAGATCGTCGTTCACCGCTTCGGCCGGTACGAGCGCCAGGTCCAAGTCGGCCCGCGGCGCGAGCGCGGCGCGGATCGCGGTCGCCGGCAGCAGCCCCGCGGTCGTCACGGAGGAGCCGAACAGCGTGTTCTCCAAGGCCAGGACCTCGAACCGCGCTCCCGTGGCCGCGGCGAGGCCCGCCAGCACCTGCGGCATCAGCGGGCCCATCGCCGTTCCGGTGACGACGCCCACCCGCTTGCCGGCGAGCTCCTCGAAGCGGTCCCCGGCCGCGGCGATCCGCGTCTGTAGATAGCGGACCGCGCCGACCCCGTTCTCACGCTGCTCGAACTCGCCGTACCACTCGGCGGGCGGGAGCGGCTCTCCGGCCTGCAGGTAGAGGTCGTCCGCTCCGTAGCACCAGGGAAATCCCCGCTCGCCCCGGGCGCGCGCGGCGCACTCGCCCACCGTCGTCAGCGCCCGTCGGCACTCCTCCCCCGTGGGCTGGCGCACCAGGTGGTGCTTGGAGAACTCGGTGAGCGCGACCGGGACGACGGAGACGGACAGGATCGGCTCGCCCAACCCGTACAGGTCCGCGAGGCTCCGCACCAGCACCGCGCCGTCGTTCACCCCCGGGACCAGCACGATCTGCGCATGGAAGCGGATGCCCTGCTCGCCGAGCATGCGGAGCTGGGGGACGACGTCCGGGGCCTCAGGGTTCCGCAGCAGCCAGCGGCGGATCACGGAGTCGGTGGCGTGCACCGACACATACAGGGGGGACAGCCGGTACTCGACGATCCGCGCGACGTCCCACGGCTTGAGATTCGTGAGCGTGGCGAAATTGCCATAGCGGAAGGAGAGGCGGTAGTCGTCGTCGCGGATGTAGAGCGCCTGGCGCATCCCCTGGGGGTTTCCGTCCACGAAGCAGAAGTCGCAGTGATTGGCGCAGCGGCGGATGCGGGGCGGCTCGAGCGTCACCCCCAGCGGCAGCCCCTCGGGCCGCTCGACGTCGTACTCGATCGCTGCGCCCGTCGGCAGCGCGGCCTGCAGCAGGAAACGGTCGTCCGCCGTCAGGAACTCCCAGTCGAGGAAGTCCTCCAGCGAGCGGCCGTTGACCGCATGGAGCTCCGTTCCGGGGACGAGCCCCAACGCGGCCCCGAGCGAGTCCGGCGCCACCGAGTGGACGCGAATCACTGCTGCGACTCCAACCTTCAAGGAGTTTGTGAGGCCTGACGTCGCAACTTCAACGCGGGCCGAAAGTTCCGAACATGTAAATATGAAGGCGTCGAGGCCGCGACGCCAGCCAGCGAGGGGCTCTCAGCTTGCGGCAGAGCGGGCGACCGGATTCGAACCGGCGACGTCCAGCTTGGGAAGCTGGCATTCTACCCCTGAATTACGCCCGCGGGATTCTACATCAACAACACGATATGGCGCGCGCAGCGCCTCCAAGCGACTCCCCAACTTAGCAACGTACTGTTCCAGGTGGTACTCCTCACGATATCGGCCCGGGTGAACGGACGCCAGGCGAGAACCTCGCCCTGCCCACATCGAGGTCGACTGCAGCGGTCGACACTCCGGCTAACTAGTTGTCTCGCAGACGATAGCGACACGGGCTGGCACCCACCAGAACAAGCGCGCACGTTCGAGACGAGCCGGTATGGGAGAAGGTAGTGTCGGGCCGAGGGAAGATCACACTCATTGGTGCGCGCTGAGGCGGCCCACACGCGTTCGAGAAGAGAGGACGGTCTCATGAGACCTTTGACGCTAGGTACCTCGCTCGCGGCAGTCCTCTTCGCCATGGGCTGCGAGGACAAGCCCGCGACTGCCCCGGCGCCCGGGAGGCCGCAGTTCGAGATCTCCGATGCGGGCCACGGCACAGGTACGCCGGGGTTCTACTTCCTTCCACCCATGGTCGCGGCGCCGACCTTCACGGGGACGTTCGTCAGCGGTCTGACACTGGAAGTCGAGATCTGTGTGTGGAACGGCACTGCGTGCGATGCGCTGATTGCCACCTTCAGCACCAACACGGGCACTGGGTCTGAGACCGTGCGGGTCGACACAGAAAATGAGCAGTACATCGTCAGCTGGAAGACGAGTCAATTCCGCCTCGATCCGGCGAAGACCTACCGCATACGGGTGCTGTTCGGCAGCACCGAGCTGGGACACGCGGACGTCGACGTCGTCGCTACCGGGCGTGAGCGCAAGAGCGTCAACACCGCGGAGTTCGTCCCCGTCGTCAATGGACAAACGCTGCCGATCACCTTCCGAATTGAGGATGGGGCAATCCTGGCCCTCGCCGTAGGGGCGATGCAGACCTGGTATAACACGTCGCAGGGGGGGGCCGGCGTGACTGACGCGTACGCCGGTCTCACGCTGAGCGTCATGGCGAAGAGCCACGTCGCGGCGTGGAACAACTTCAACATCCGGTTCTATACCGGGTGTACCAACTTTGCGTTTCCCGGTTACCCCGCTGGCTCATGCGGGGGCTCGAGCGAGGGCGCCCCCTACCCGCGGACCGAGTGGCAGAACGATCCGGCCGTGGCGCAACGCGCCCAGATCGAATGGTTCTGGTACGGGTACTACGCAGCCCTGTCCTCGGCCAACGACCTCCTCAGGGCCATTGGGACGAATGGCGTGGTCATCACGAACCCCAGCACGACGAACATGGTGGAGACCATGGTGCCGCTGGTGCAGGCGTTGTCCTTGAGCGACATCGCGCTGAACTACGACAAGGGCTTCATCGTCGACGAGAACAGCGACGTCAGCGCGCTGACCCTCTTCACCCGCACGCAGGTCCGCGACGCGGCGCTCACGAAGTTCAACGCGGTTATTGCGAAGGCGACCCCGAACACATTTACCGTCCCGGGGAGCTTCTTCGGGGGTCCGGGCGTAACTTACGACAACGTGAAGATCGCGCAAATCGCGAACACGATGGCCGCGCGGCTACTGGCGTACTTCCCGCGCGACGCGGCAGAGAACGCGGATGTCTCAGCAGGTGGCCAGGTGGACTGGACCAAGGTGGCGAGCTACGCCTCCAAGGGCATCAGCTCCCCGACGGGCGGGGCGCCGTTCGACTGGGTCTTCCATCAGGACGGGTGCATCGCCTGGTGCGACTTCTTCAAGGCCTGGACCAACGACATGACTATTATGCGGGTCCACAGCCGCGTGGCGCACCTCATGGATCCCGCGACCCAGCCGGACCCCTGGAATCTCGCTGCTAACTCCCCGCCCAATTCGGCGGACCACCGCCTGGGCGACGGCACCTTACGGTCGGACAGAGCGGGTCCGGCGTACGCGGACCTCATCGAGGTGAACCCAGATTTGACCGGCAACGGCGGCTACGACTACGTCTGGAGTTTCCACCAGGAGATTCAGAACAGGTCGCGCGGGTTGTGGCACCAGAGCGCTATCGGACAGGTGCGTTATGACAGCCTTGCCACGTGCGGCGACGATCCGCAGGGGGACGCAGCCGGAGTGGGAGACGCCCCGGTCGTGCTTGCGGCCGAAAACGACCTGATTTGGGCGGAAGCTCTCATTCGCCGAGCAGCTCCCGATGCCGCGACGGCGGCCACACTCATCAACTATACCCGGGTTGGCCCGGATCGCCTGGGGCGTCCGCGAGGCAGCCTCCCGCCCTCTACCGGGACCCTCGCTGACCTCCAGTACGAGCAGGATGTCGAGCTGCCGGGCTCGAACATTGCGCCGTATTTCAACCAGCGGCGGATTGACAACCTGGAGCCGCTCACGCCACACGAGATGCCGGTGCCGGCGAAGCAGTTGATCGCGCTGCAGTTGCCGCTCTACACCTGGGGCGGGGCGAACAATCCACCCAACAGCAGCCCCACGGCGACAGCGGCCGGCTTGGTCGCGAGCGCGCAGAACGCGGCGCGGGTGTGGGCGGACTTGCGACGGCAGGCGCGGGCGGAACTGAACGCCCGTCTGCACCGCCGCCAGTAGGCCCGGCTCGACACGCGAAAAATCAACGGCCGTCGCTGGTGAGCGACGGCCGTTTCTACGCCTTCTTGTACCTCCACGCCACGATCCCCGGCCCCGCGGCCTTGAAGCTGAACTGCTGATTCGTACCGGGCTGGAGCGCCGGCACGTCCACGCTCTGCGTCACGACCACACTGCCCTGCGCGTTCAACAGCTCGAAGCCCAGCTTGAAGGGGTCGTTCGCCTTCTTGCGAATGTTCGTGACCAGCCCTGTGACGCTCGCGCCCTTCTCGTCCGTGGTGAATGTGCCCACCGTGACCTCGATCGGGATCAGCTCGCCCTGCTGCAGGTAGTAGAGGGCCGAGTCGCCCTTGTTCCGAAGCTGGTAGGCGCCGGCGATCTTCACCAGCACGGACCGGTTCAGGGGATCGAGGCCGTACAGCCGCGTCGCCACGGGCAGCGCGTGCGCGCTGTCTCCCATGATGTAGTACAGCGCCGACAGCCCGAAAAGTGCTTCGTGGTCGTAGGGGCTCTTCGCCAACCCGGCCTCGTACAGGTGCGCCGTGACGCGATACTGGGGCAGGATCGACGCGTCGTAGTCGTGCAGCACCTTCATCGCCGCCGAATCGCAGCGCACCGCGATCTGGCGCGCGGTGAGCGCACGGTTCTTCCGGGCCTGCGTCCTGCACTGCCCCACGACCGGCGCCGTGTCGGGGGCCTGGGGGATGACGCTCAGGATGGTCTGAGCCGTAGCGAACAGGTCACTCGCACCGGCGGAATCGGCGTGCTCCACGACTTGGGCGAACATCGTCATCGCCTCGTCCTTCTTGTCCTGGCGTGAGTACGCCGCCGCGAGTCCCGCCATCGCCTGCACATCGTTGGGGTGGGCGGCGAGGTATTCTTTGTAGGCCGCCACGGCATCATCGAGCCGCCCCGCGCCGTGATACACCCGCGCGAGGTCCAACATGGCGCCGCGCTTCTCCTTGGCGAACTTGGGGTCGTCCGCGTAGCGGACGGCCAGCTTGAAATACTTCACCGCCGAGTCGGGCTGCCCCGCCCCGGAGAGCAACGTCGCAATGTAGATGAAGCCAGCCGGTTCGCCCGTGTAGATCGCGTTGGCGCGCCGGAAGCTCGCTATCGCCGAATCGGTGTTCCCCGCCTGCCACGCCTGGATGCCGGAGTTGAACACGGGCACCCACAGCCCGCGGCGCCGCAACTCAATCTCGTCCTTGCACTTCGGCGCGAGCTCCTGCGCCTTCGCAAACGTCGAGTCGGCTCCCCCGAGGTCGTTCTGAAACTCGTAATAACGGGCCAGGTAGTACCACGCTGCCGGGTTCTTCTCCTGCCCCCCGGTCGTCACCGCCTGGGTGAGGACGCGGTAGGCGTCCTTGAGATCCTTCTGCCGCTGGTCTTCGAACTTGGTGTCGCTCGCGCTCTTCAGATAGAGGGCGCCGCTGTTCACCAGCTGGTGCCCCGGCCTGATCTCGCACTTTTGAATCACCTGACCCTGCCCGGCGGCGCGCCCGAGTGGCGCGGCGAGCAGCGACACGATGAGCCCGACGGCTTGCCTCACGGTCATGCTCACTCCTTGGATTTGGAAACGAGCGCTTCGGCGTCCCGTTGCGCCGCCCGCGCCACTTCGAGCGGCGGTCGCCCCAGGGCCTGCGCCGCCGCCAGCACATCTTCGTACTCCGGCTTCACCCGCACGCCCTCGGCGTCGGGCTGCTCTAGCACCTTTACCCGCACCGACACCTCGGGTGCGAGCTGCACCGTGACCTGACGGCGCGGCAGCGTGGCCCGCTCCGCCACCCAGCGCCGCACGCCCGCCGTGGTGCTGTGGCGGAAGAGCGCCACCGTCACCGCGTCGGCCAGCGCCTCGGACACCACCGCCTCGATGCGGAATCCCGCCCGTCCCTTCTTCATCTGCACCGGCCAGGTCTGCACGTCCAGGGCGCCCGCCGTGGCGAGCGCCTGGCGCAGCGGCTCGACGTACTCCGGGCTCATGTCGTCCACGTCGGCGGCAATGAGCACCACCCGGGCTACCTCCGCCGCCTGCTCGGCGATGAGGAGGCGCAGCGCGTTGGCGTAACCCTTCGGGTCGCGCTGCCCGGCCCCCCAGCCGCTCTGCACCAAGCGCCACCGCGCCGGAGGCGCGCCCGCCGACAGCACCCGGACGAGCGCCGCTCCGGTCGGCGTCGTCGCTTCCCCCTCGACGGGCCCGCCGGTCGCGATCTCAAGCCCTTCGAGCAGGAGCGCCGTCGCCGGGGCCGGCACCGCAAGACGGCCATGCGCGGCCTCCACCCACCCGTTCCCGACCGCGACTGGGAGGTTGTAGATCGCCTCGACCCCGAGGCGCTCGAACCCCTCGATCGCGCCCACCACGTCGAGCACGGCGTCCACGGCACCCACTTCGTGCAGATGGACCTTTTCGGGGGCGAGTCCGTGCACCCGGCCCTCGGCTTCGCCGATCAGCCGGAACGCGCGGACGGCACGCTGCTTCACCCAATCGGACAGGGGGCAGCGCTCGACCAGCCGCACCAGCTCGCCGACGTGGCGCCCGTGGGGCTGGGGCGGGATCGAGAACTCGACCTGCTTCGCAGCCACGCCGCACCGACTGGTCTCCCGAATCGTGACGCCGACGCCCGCCAGACCGAGGCGTGCCGGGAGCTGCTCGAGCCAGGAAGCGGGGGCGCCGACGGACAGGAGCGCGCCCAGGGTCATATCGCCGCTGACGCCGGCTGACGGATCGAAGATGGCGATGCGCATAGTGCGAAGTGCCCAAATATAAACGGGTTAGGCCCGATAGAGCCACCCGGCGCCGGTGCTGAAGATCACCACCCGCTCCCCCGGCTCGATCGCACCCCGGGCCTTGAGGGCGAGCGCCCCCGCGAGCGACGCGCCTCCCTCCGGCGAAGCGTCCACGCCCTCGACGGTCTGGAGCTCGCGCGCCGCGGCCACGAGCTCGGACTCGCTCACAGCCGCCACGCCGCCCCCGCTCTCGCGCAGCGCCCCAAGCATCAGCCGGTCGCCGAACGGCGCCGGAACTCGTAAACCGGCCGCCACGGTGCGCGGGGCGGGCCACGCCTCGCAGCGCTCCGCGCCGGACTCGAACGCCCGCACCACGGGGGCGCAGCCGCTCGACTGCACGCTGTACAGGCGCGGCGCCTTCCCCTGTACCCAGCCCGCCGCCTGCAGCTCGCGGAACGCCTTCCACATCCCGATCAGCCCCGTCCCACCGCCCGTCGGATAGACGATCGCGTCGGGCAGCGTCCAGCCACCCTGCTCCGCCAGCTCGAGGCCAAGCGTCTTCTTGCCCTCGATGCGGTAGGGCTCGCGCAGGGTCGACACGTCCACGGCGCCCACCTCGGCCGCGTAGGCGCGCGCCTGCGTGCCGCAGTCACCGATGTGGCCGTCCACGAGCAGCAGCTCGGCGCCAAACGCGCGGATCTGGGCGAGGATCGTCGGCGGCGTGCTTCCGGGCGCGTACACTCGCGCGCTTGCGCCCGCGCGTGCCGCATAGGCCGCGAGGGCGATGCCTGCGTTGCCGGCGGTCGGGACGACGAGGCGCTGGGCCCCGCCTCTCACGGCGCGCGTGACCGCCGCCGAGAGACCGCGCGCCTTGAAGGAGCCCGTCGGGTTGGTGCCCTCGTCCTTGAGGGCGAGCTCCCGCAGACCGTACTTCGCACCGAGCCGCCGCAGCTCCACGAGCGGCGTGCCGCCTTCCCCCAGCGACACGGGCGCTTCTCCGTCCGCGAGCGGCAGCCACTCGCGATAGCGCCACATGGTCCAGCCACGCTCGCGTAGCCGGGCCTTGGCATCCGCGCCGGGCGCCGAGTCGTAACGGACGAGGTATGGCTGCCCGCAGCGCTCGCACACGCCGGGGAGGCCGGCGGCGTCGCGCGTGGCGTCGCAGTTCGCGCACTGCAGGGTCCAGGGAAGCGTCACGCCCGCGCCTTCAAGCGGTCGAGGACCCGCTCGGCGAGCCTCGTGGAAAACCCGGGCAGGGCCGCGATCTCGGCCGGTGTGGCGGTCTTGACGCCGGCGAGCGAGCCGAAGCGCTCGAGCAGCGCGCGGCGCCGCGCCGGGCCGATGCCGGGCACCGCCAGCAGCTCGGAGGTGATGGTACGCTGGGCGCGCCGCTTGCGGCTGTAGCTCACGGCGAAGCGGTGCGCTTCGTCGCGGGCCCGCTGCAGCAGCTTGAGCGAGGGGCTGCGGCGCGACAACCGCAGCGGCTCGGCCTGGGTGGGGAGGAACACCTCTTCCTCCCGCTTGGCCAGGCTCACGATGGGCAAAGTCTCGAGGCCCAGCGCCCGCGCCGCCTCGAGCGCCGCGGCCAGCTGGCCCTTGCCGCCGTCGATCACGATCAGATCGGGGAGGGCTTTGTCCTCGCCCCGCCGCCGCGTCAGATAGCGGGTGACCACCTCCCGCACCGCGGCGAAGTCGTCTTGCGGCGCCCCCGTGATCCTGAAGCGCCGGTACTCCGCCTTCTTGGGCCGCCCCGCCTCGAACCACACGAGCGAGCCCACGGTGTCGCGCCCCTGATTCGTCGAGATGTCCACGCACACGAGCGCCCGCGGCACGGTGGCGAGGCCGAGATCGCGCCCCAGCGCGAACACCGGGTCGGCGGCGCGCTCGTCGATGTCGAAGCTCTCGATCTTCAGGCTGTCGAGGAGGTGTCGCGCGTTCTGGTCGGCCAGCTCGGCGAGCTTCACGTTCGTACCGCGCTGGGGGACGAGCCAGTCGCCGTCGGGGGCGAGCTCGCGAAGGGAATCCAGATCCTCGGGCGGGAACGGCAGGAGCACGCGGGCGGCCCGCTGCTCGAGCGGCAGGTAGAACCGGACGAGGAAGGCCGCGAGCACCGACCCCTCGGTCTCGTGCTCCACGTTCTCGAGGAAGCGGTGCTCCCGCGCCACGAGCCTCCCGCCGCGCACGCGGAGGATCACTCCGCAAGCGTCGTCCCCGTCGCGCGCGAACCCGATCGCATCGGCGTCCCCGCCCCCCACGAGCTCCACCGTTTGCGGCTGCTCCAGCTGGTCGAGCCACTCCAGGGCGTCCCGCAGCTGCGCCGCGCGCTCGAAATCGAGCTGCCGGCTCGCCGCGAGCATGCGCTCCCGCAGCCGCGCGCGCACGTCGAGCGTCTTGCCCTCGAGGAAGAGCACCACGTCCTCGATCATACGGCGATAGTCGTCCTGGCTCTGGTAGCCGACGCACGGTGCGCGGCAGCGCTCGATGTGGTAGTCGAGGCACGGCCGGTCGGGAGCCTCGCGCGGCAGGTCCCAGTGACAGGAGCGCACGGTGAAGATGCGCCGGATGATCCTCAAGGTCTGGCGCAGCGTGCCGACGTCGGTGTAGGGCCCGAAGTAGCGCGCCCCCTCGATGCTCACCCGCCGCACTACGAGGACGCGCGGGAACGGCTCGCCCAACGTCACGGCGATGTGCGGGTAGCTCTTATCGTCCGTGAGGCGGACGTTGAACCGAGGCTTGTGCTCCTTGATCAGGTTGTTCTCGAGCAGCAGCGCCTGGGCCTCGTTCGGAACGATGATCGTCTCGAGGTCGGTGATTTGACGAACCAGCGCGGCGTGGTAGGCGCTGTCCGTGTAATCCGGTCCGAAGTAGCTGGGCACCCGCTGGCGCAGGCTCTTGGCCTTGCCGACGTAGAGCACTTCGTCCGCGGCGTTCTTCCAGAGGTAGACGCCGGCCTGGTCGGGAAGGGTCTCTAGCTGGCGCGCCAGGCGGTCAGGGATTGCCATGAGCGGACGGCGTCGGGGTGCTTGAGGGCGATGGTGAGCGCGGCGTACACCATCCCAAAGATACCAAGCACGACAATCCCACGCGGCACCGGCCCGAGGGCCATGGCGAGGCTCGCCGAGCCGACGGCGGCCCCCGCCCCGACCGCGCTGCCAAGCAGCGCGGCGGCGAATGCCCGCCACTCTGCGAACGCGAGCACTCGCCCGACTCGACGGTTGAGGTCACGCACGTGCAGCACCACATTCACCCACGCGCCGAGCGAGGAGCCGAGCGCGATGCCCGCCGGGCCGTAGCGGCGCATCAACAGGTAGCCGAGGGCGCTCGACAAGAGCAGCGAGAACGACGCGATCTTCACGGGCGTCCGCGTATCGCGGAGCGCGTAGAACCCGGAGGCGAAGAGCTTCACCGTTGCCTGTCCCAACAGGCCCACCCCGTACGCGGCCAAGACGCCGCCCACCGTGAGCGTGTCGCCCTGTCCGAACCGGCCCGTCTGGAACAGCGCCGCCACCAGCACCGGCCCCAGCGCCACGAATGCGAAGGACGACGGCAGAACGAAGAACACGATCCGTCGGAACCCCAGTGCGATCCGGGCCCGCAGCTGGTCGTTCGGCATGGAGCCGACCGCCTCGCGCGAGAGCTCCGGGAGTGAGACGGCCGCGACCGACGTCCCGAACAGGCTGATCGGGAGCACCTGGATGAGCTGGGCGTACACGAGGCTCGACACCCCGCCCTCCCCGGCGAGCGAGCCCAGGAACGTGTCCACGAGGGACGACAGCTGAGCGACGCCGGCGCCCAGCACGAGCGGCGCCCAGGCGACGAGCACGTCCCGCACGCCCGCCGGCGCCGTGCTGACCCGTAAGGCGATGCCGTGGAGCAGCCGCCAGCAGACGGGGAGCTGTACTGCGACCTGCAGGACGCCGCCCGCCACCGTGCCCCATGCGAGGGCCAGCGCGAGGCGCCCCAGCTGCTCGTCCAGGGGCAGCGCGGGGCTCACGAGCCAGGTGCCGGCCCCCGCCAGCGCCACGATCGCGGTCACGTTCCAGAGCGCCGGCGCCGCGTAGGGCAGGAAGAAGCGGCGGTGGGTGTTGAGAACCCCGAGGCACCAGGCCGAGAGGACCATCAAGCCGGACATCGGGAACAGCAGGCGCATCAGGACGACGGTGAGGGCGCGCGTGTCGGGGGCGAGTCCGGGCGCGAGCGCGGTGGTGAGGGCGGGGGCGAAGCCGACCCCGAGGACAGCCAGCACGCCAGCGGCGACGAGCAGCAGGCCGGCGACCGCGCCCGCCAGCGCCCGCGCCGCCGCCTTGTCCGGGCGCTCGTTCAGCGCGGCATAGACCGGAATGAAGGACGCGGACAGCGTCCCTTCTCCGAGCAGGTTGCGGATGGCGTTGGGGACGCGCAACGCGATGCGGACCGCGTCGGCCGCAGCGCCGTTGCCGAGGTAGTAGGCAGTCACGCGCTCGCGCACGTAGCCGAGCACGCGGGTGAGCAAGATGCCGGCGGCGACCTGGGCCGCCTGGCGACCACCCCCTCCGCGCTCGGCGCCCGCCACCGTCAGGAGGGCTTCTTCTTCTTGCGTGGGTCTTCGAGCAGGTGCTGCACGAACTGGATCTCCTCACGCGCCCCGGCGAGCGAGCGGTTCAGGTCCTCGAGCTCGCCCTCCAGCGCCTCGATGCGGCGCTCGAGCTGCCGCAGGCTCGCGCTGCCACCCTCTCCCTGAGTCTCCAGCCGACGGGCGATCGAGCGCCCCAGCGGGCTGTCCACCAGGATCGCGGCGACGGGAATCATCAAGGCGACGACGAGGATGACCGCGAGGATCCACATGGCAGGGATTCTACGAAGCGCCCGCCCAGCGCGCCACCTCCTCGGCCAGAGCGTCCACGAGACGCGGGCCGTAGCGGACGAGGAACGATGCCGACGTGAGCATGCGCTCCTGCGGCTCGCCGCGCGGGTACACCGCCGCGCGTGCCCGTGCGACCTGGCGCACCAACGTCTCGTGCTCGCGCTTCAAGCTCGCGACGAGCTTCTTCTCAATCTCCTGCGCGCCGGCGACCGCGGCGTTGCGCGCGGATATGACGGTGCGCTCGAGCGTGGCGTCGAGCCGCGTCGCCTCCCCGGCCAGCCGCCCATAGTGCCGCTCCAGCGCCTCGCGCAGCTCGGCGAGCGCGCGTGCCGTCTCCGGCGGCAAGGTCTCGCGCACCAGCCGCGCCTCGAGCTCCCCGGGGGCGCCGTTCAGGTCCGCCAGCGAGAGGCGATGGCGCTCCAGCAGCTTGTCCACGCGCGCGTCGACGAGCACCCCCGACCACCGCGGCACCGCCGCCTGCCGCACCACGCCGTTCAGGGCGCGGTACAACGGCTCTGCGTCGGGGAAGTAGCCGAGCTCGGCCGGACCGCCTGCGTAGGCGACCGTGGGCAACAGCGCCGCTTCGACCGCCGGGCGCAGCAGCACATTGGGGGAGAGCCGCTCCGGCTCCTGTGCGGCGATGCGCTCCAGCTCGACGCGTGTGAAGCGCTCGCCGCTGCGGCGCGTGACGAACGCGTCGCCCGCGGCGCGCAGCCGGTCGCGCCCCTGGGATGCTTCCACCAGTACCGGCGTGTGCCCGTCCGGGAGCGTCACAGGGAGGCCCTTCAGGATCCACGGCGCCGCCGCGCGCTTCGCCTCGCGCGCGTGCGCCCGCAGCACGACCAGGCCCCGCGGGCCGAGCAGGGCGTGCAGCGCCGCGGCGCAGGCGTCCGCGAGGCTCGTCTGGGGGCGGTAGGCCGGCGCCAGCCAGTCCAGCACCCACGCCTTGAATTCGCTGTCGGGCGTCTCGGCGCCGAGGCGCGCCAGCGCCGCCGCGATCTCGTCTCCGCAGCGCTCCCGCCACAGGGGCAGCAGCGGTGCGTCGGGCGGGCGCTCGCGCAGCACGATGCGCGCCGGCTCCCCCGAGCGGTCGAGAACCCAGGCGTGGTTGGCCTCGGCGAAGTCGTGGTCGTCCCCCGCGACCCAGAACACCGGTACGATCGGGATCTTCCAGTCACGCTCCAGCCGGCGCGCCAGTGCGACGGCCGAGAGCCCCTTGTAGATCGTGTAGAGCGGGCCGGTGAATAGGCCGGGCTGCTGCCCGGTGGTGACGGCCAGCACCTCGCCTGCCGCGAGCCGGTCGCGCCCCGGCCCCGGGAGCGCCGCCGCGATCACGTCCGGCTCGACGCGGCGCGGCTTGCCCGGCCCGGGCGGCAGCACGAGCGGCGCGATCGGCGTGCTGACGATGCGCGGGATCACCTCCCCTTCCCCCTTCCCTCTTGCCGGGCCCATTCCCCGGTCTCGTCCCCGGTTTCTTCGAAGACTTCCGCCTGAAACGTGAGCACGTCGAGACCGGGTTCCCGCCACGCGTCGGACGAGAGGTCGGCCTTGCGGCAGCAGGCTTCGAGGAAGCGCTCCGCGTCCCAGCCGTGCTCGGCCGCCACCTGCGGCAACAGGAGCGCCGTGCGACGCCCGCGCCGCACGATCAGCCCATCCCGGCCGATCACGAGCCGGGCGGGATCGACGGGCGCGAAGGGGGCAGGCTGGCGCAATACCGAGATCTCGAGCGTGAGCGCGGGCAGCTCCTCCGCCGTGACCGGCGCGAAGCGGGGATCGTCCCGCGCCGCGGCGACCGTCATGTCGCGCACGATCGCGCCGAGCGGCCGGTCGGCCGCGAGGCGCCCCAGGCAGCCGCGTAGCGCGCCCGCCACCCGGATCGTCACGAACGCGCCGGCCAGGCGCCCGCAGAGAGCGTCGTCCGGCAGCGGCGGGAGCGCCCGGCCGGCCAGGTGGGCCTCCAGCGAAGCGCGGGCGAGCCGCAGCAACCGCTTGCGGTCGCCCGGCGTGAGCTCAGCGCCCGCGATGGTAGGGCTCCCCCCGGCGGATCGTGTGGGCGCGGTAGAGCTGCTCAAAGAGGATCACCCGCGCCAGCTCGTGCGGGAAGGTGAGGTGGGACAGGCTCCAGCATTGCTCCGCCGCCCGCAGCACGGGCTCGGGAAGGGCGTCGGCTCCGCCGATGGCGAACGTCACATCGCGTCCGTCTCGCTCCCAGCGCGCCGTCCACTCGGCGAGGTCGGCCGAGCTCCACTCCTCACCGCGCCGCGACAGCGCGACGAGGCGCGACCCCTCGGGCACCGCCGCCAGGACTCGCGCCTCGTCCTTCACCTCCCGCTCCTCGATCCTCGTGTAGCGCCGCAACCGGTCGAGGTACTCGTCACAAGCCGCCCGGAGCGCCGCATCCTTGACGCGGCCCACCGCGACGACGCGATAGCGCATCAGGCATACATCCCACGCAGCCGGTGCATCGCCGCCACGCGGTCAACGGCAAGCATGTAACAGGCGATGCGCGTGCTCACCTTGTGCTTGTCGACCAGGCCGAGCACTTCGTGGAACGAGCGCTCCATGATGCTCTCGAGCCGCCGGTTCACCGTCTCGAGGTCCCAGAAATACCCGCCGCGGTCCTGCACCCATTCGAAGTAGCTCACCGTCACCCCTCCGGCGTTGGCCAGGATGTCGGGGATGACGAAGATGCCCTTCTCCTCGAGGACCTTGTCGGCCGCCGCCGTGGTTGGGCCGTTGGCGCCTTCGCAAATGACCTTCGCTTTGATGTTGGGGGCGTTCTTGCGGGTGATGACGTTCTCCGTGGCGGCGGGGATCAGCACGTCGCAGTCGACCACGAGCAATTGCTCGTTCGTGATGTGCTCGGCCTTGGCGTAGGCGGAGAGGTGTCGGCGCTCTCCAGCCCAGCGCAGCAGGTCGGCCACATCGAGCCCCTTGGGGTCGTAAACGCCGCCCGACTTGTCGGACACGGCCACGACCGTCGCCCCTTCCCGGGCCATCAGGTCCGCCGAGACGGACCCGACGTTGCCGAACCCCTGCACCGCGATGCGAGCGCCCTTGAGCGACATACCGAGGCGCGCCAACGCTTCCCGCGTCACGATCATGCACCCCCGCCCCGTCGCCTCGCGCCGCCCCAGCGAGCCGCCCATCTCGATCGGCTTCCCCGTCACCACCGCCGTCACGGTGTGGCGGTGATGCATGGAGTAGGTGTCCATGATCCACGCCATCACTCGCTCGTTGGTATTGACGTCCGGGGCGGGGACGTCCGAGTCCGGACCGAGCGTCTCGATGATGCCCGACGTATAGCGGCGGGTGACCCGCTCGAGCTCCGTCATCGACATCGCGGAGGGGTCGCACACCACGCCGCCCTTTGCCCCCCCGAAGGGGATGTTCACGAGCGCGCACTTCCACGTCATCCACGCGGCGAGCGCCTTGACCTCCTCCAGCGTCACATTCAGATCGAAGCGGATGCCGCCCTTCGCGGGACCGCGCGAGGTGTTGTACAGCACCCGGTAGCCGGTGTAGACCTCGACGTCGCCGTTGTCCCGGACGATGGGGACGGAGACGATGATTTGCTTTTCGGGATTGCGGAGGACCTTGTACAGGCCGGGATCGAGGTTGAGCAGCTGCGCGGCGTGGTCGAAGCGCTCCATCATCGCTTCGAACGGGTTCTCCTCGGCGAGGAACATGTCCTTGTCGCGGCCGATGATGCGCTGCGGCTCGGTCTTGATCGCGGGTTCGCTCATGGGGACCGGTGTGGGCGTTCGGTGTCAGGGACGCGCCGCCTCGAGCACCGCGTCCAGCGCGCGCTCGACTGCACGGCCGTTCGCCTCCCAGCGGACGGCCAGAACCGCGACGAGGGGCTCGGCAGCATCCGCCGGCCACCGCTCGCGCAGCTTTACCGCGTCCTTTTCGGTGATAACAACATAATCGGCCTCGGCGGCGGCCTGCACGAGGCGCGCAACGTCTTGCGGCGCATAGGGATGGTGATCGGGAAAGGCGAGGAGCTCCACCTGCGCGCCGAGCGAGCGAATCTGCACCGCAAAGCTCAGCGGATCGGCGATCCCCGCCGCCGCGACCACGCGCCGCTCTCCCAGGACGGCGAGCGGGCGCCCTACGCCGGAGCGCAGCCCCTCGAAGTGGTCGAGGCCGAGCTGCACCACCGCCACCGGGACGCCCGGCCGGCGGCGCGCCAGGCGGGCCGCGAGCGTTGCTGCCGCGCGGGCCGTCGCGCGCTTGCGCGTGACAATGATGCAGCCGGCCCGCCCCAGTGCCTCCCATCCCTCGCGCCACGGTCCCGCCGGCAGCGGCCAACGCGACGCCCGGTCGCTCTCCGCGCTCACGAGCACGATGTTGAGGTCGCGCGCCACGCCGAGCAGCTGGTAGGCGTCGTCCAGCACCAGCACATCGGCCCCCCGCTCCACGGCGCGCCTGGCGCCCGCCAGCCGGTCCGGATCCGGCACGACGATCCCGTCGGGCACGAGGCGTCGGTGCACCAGCGGCTCGTCCGCGCCGTAGCCGCGCAGCAGGATCGCGGGCGTCCGGCCACGCTGCCGGTAATGGTGCGCGATCCAGGAGGCAAGCGGCGTCTTGCCCGAGCCCCCCACCGACAGATTGCCGACGGCCACGGAGGGCGCGGGCAGGGCCCGCACGCGGAGCCAGCCACGGCGATATGCGGCGGCGCGCGCGATCATCACTCCACGGTACAGCAAGGCGAGCGGCAGCAGCGCGAGGCGCGCCAGCGCAGCCGCGCCGCGACGCTCCCACAGCCAGTGCGCCACCCGGTGGCGCGACAGCGCGTGGGTCATCCGGCGTAGGTGACCTGGCGGAGCGCACGCTCGGCCGCCGCGATGCCGTGGCGCAGGCCGTCCTTCCCCAGAGCCACGCCGAAGGGCGGGCTGTACGTCACATCGACGAGGGCGAACGGCTTGGGGATGCAGAAGCGGTCCCACGACGCGACCCACCACGCGGACGACGCGCGCGCGCCGGCGGCGATAATCAGGGCGTTCGCGTGCTGCGCCGCCGCGATCGCACCGGGCTTCACCCGCTCCGCCGGCCCCCGCGGTCCATCCGGGGTGAGCGCCACCTCGGCGCCCCGTTCGAGCCATCGCACCAGGCCCAGCAGACCCACATCCCCGCCGCGCTGGGACGAGCCGCGCACCACGCGATAGCCCCAGCGCTGAGACAGCTCCGCCAGGTAGCCGCCGTCGCGATGCCGGCTGATCAGGAGCGCCATCCCCTCGTCGCGCCGATGGTAGAGGAGAGGCAGGATGCGGCTGTGCCAGAGCACGTACACGATCGGGCGCCCCGCGGCGCGCGCGGCCCGCAGGTGCTCCCCTCCCTGCACGCGATAGCGCCATGTGGATGCGAGCAGGCGCAGCAACCGCGCCGCGACCCCGCTCGCGATGGGCTCCGCCCAGCGGAGCCTCACCCCACGAGCTCCGCGGCGAGCGCTGCTACACGCTCGGCCGCCCCGGGGGCTCCCAGCCGCTCGCGCACGAGGGCGAGACCCTCCCGCTGGCGCCGCGCCGCCGCGCTCGTGGGGTCGAGCAGCGGCCGCACTGCCTCGGCCAGCGCGCCGGGGTGCGCGGCCCGCTGTAGAAACTCGGGCGCCACCTCGTAGCCCGCGATGAGATTGACCAGGCCGACCCACGGCACGCGCAGCACGCGCGTGGCGATGAAGTTCGAGACCGGGTTGAGTCGGTACGCGACCACCATCGGCAGGTCGGCGAGGGCCGCCTCGAGCGTCGTGGTGCCGGACTTGCAGAGTCCCGCGTCGGCCGCCGCAAACACGGGGAGCGGGTCGCCCGTGTGGATCACAATGTCGCCCGGAGCTGGATAGCGGCCGCGGGGCGTGCCCGCCACGACGACCTGCAGGTCCGGCCGGGTGGCGCGCACGCGCTCGGCCGCCGCGCGGAACGCCGGCCACAGCCGGCCGACCTCCTGCGCCCGGCTCCCGGGAAACAGACCGAGCGTGGGACGCCCGGGCTCGAGGCCGAGCAGGCGGCGGGCCTCGTCGCGCGACGGCGGCGGCGGGCGGTCCCGCAGCGGGTGCCCCACGAACGTCGCGGCCACGCCGCGCTCGCGAAAGAACGCTTCCTCGAAGGGCAAGATCACCGCGAGCCGCGTCACCGACGTGAGCCGTCGCACGCGGGACGCGCCCCAGGCCCACATCTGCGGCGCGATGTAGTAGAGCACGGGGATCCCCGCGGCCGCCGCCGCCGCCGCCGCGCGCAGGTGGTAGCCGGGATAGTCCACCAGCACGACGAGATCGTAGCGCCTGGCCCGGAACGCGGCGCGCACCCGGGCGAGCAGCCGGAAATGCGCCGGCAGCTTCCACAAGGCCTCGACGAAGCCCACCACGGAGTAGCGCTCCATGCGATCCAGCACGGTGGCGCCCGCGGCTTCGAGGCGGGGCCCGCCGAAGGCTTCGACGCGCACGTCGGGGAGGCGGCGCTTGAGGGCCGCGACGACGGCGGCCGCATGCGCGTCGCCCGACGGCTCGCCCGCCGAGACGTAGATCGCGGAGGCGCGGCTCACGACCGCGCGGCGGCGAGCGGCGAGGCCTGGACGGCGTCGGCGACGCGGCAGGCGAGCGCCAGCGCCTGGACGCCGGCGGCGCCCGACACCACGACCTCCTCCTCTCCGCGCACCGCGCGCAGAAAGCTCTCGAGCTCGAGGCTCAGCGGCTCCGCCTCCGGTGCCTCCAGCCGGACGTGCTCGACGATCTGCTCGAGCTGGGTCGCGGCCATCGTCTGCCACCCGGCCCTGAGGCGGTAGAAGTCGCCGCTCCCCTGCGCGAGGTCCAGCGAGAAATACCCCGTGGGCTGAAAGATGCGGAGCTTGCGCGTGCGTTCACGCGACACCCGGCTCGCGGTGACGTTCGCGACGGCGCCGTTCGCGAATTCGATGCGCGCGTTGGCGATGTCCACGTGCGGCGTCAACAGCGGCACCCCGGTGGCGCGCACGTCGGTCACGTCCGCGCGCACCAACTCGAGCACGAGGTCCAGGTCGTGGATCATCAGGTCGAGGATGACGGCGACGTCGGTGCCGCGTGGCTGGAACGGGGCGAGGCGATCGATCTGTAGGAACCGCGGCTCCTCGAGGTAGGGGGCGGCCGCCCGCACCGCGCGGTTGAACCGCTCGACGTGCCCCACCTGGAGCACCAGGCCGCGCTCGCTCGCCACGCGGACCAGCCGCTCCGCCCCCGCGACCGAGTCGGCGAGCGGCTTCTCCACGAGCACCGGGATGCCCCGCTCGAGCACCGCGAGGCCCACGGCGACGTGGGCGGGGGTCGGCACGGCCACGGTGACCGCATCCACGCGCTCGAGCAGCGCCGCGAGGGAGGGATGGGCCGTCGTGTCGAGCTCCCCGGCCACGTGCGCGGCCCGCGCGGGATCGAGGTCGTAGATGCCCGCGAAGTCGGCGCCCACCATCCGGCGGAGCAGCCGCGCGTGGTGAAACCCCAGGGCGCCGGTGCCGACCACGCCGAGGCGGAGCGCCCCCCTGCCCCGTCCGCGTGCGCTCACACCAGCACTCCCCGCTGCGACCCCTCGATGAACTTGAGGAAGTGCTCCACCTCGGGGACCGCCGGCAGCTCGACCCGCGCCCGCTGCACGCCCTGGCCCACGGTGAGGTCGGAGTTGAACACCAGCCGGTAGGCCCGCTTCAGGGCAAGCTTGATCTCGGGGGAGACGCCGGCGCGCTGCAGCCCGACGGAGTTGAGCCCGTAGAGGTGGATCGGGTTCCCGACGGCCTTCGTATAGGGCGGTACGTCCTGGTTCACGCGGGATCCACCACCCACGAAGGCGAAGGTCCCGATGCGGACGAACTGATGGATGGGCACCAGCCCGCTGACGATGGCCCGGTCCTCGATGGTCACGTGGCCCGCCATCTGGACCGCGTTCGCGACGATGACGTCGTTGCCGATGACGCAGTCGTGCGCCACGTGCACGTACGACATCAGGAAGCAGCGCTGCCCTACCGCCGTCCTGCCCGTCGCCGTCGTGCCCCGGTTGATCGTGCAATACTCGCGAATGACCGTCCCCTCGCCGATCTCGACCCAGGTTTCCTCGCCCTGGTACTTCAGGTCCTGCGGGTCGTTCCCGATCACGCTGCCATAGCCGACCTTCACACCGGCGCCGAGCCTGGCGTTGCGCTCCAGCACCACGTGCGCCGCGATGCGGCACCCCTCGCCGATCGTCACCTTGGGCCCGATGATCGAGTACGCTCCCACCGACACGTCCTGCGCCACGTGGGCCGTCTGATCGACGAGCGCGGTTCGGTGAATCACTTGTCCACCACCATCGCCATCATCTCCGCCTCCGCCACCACCTGCCCCTCCACGTACCCCACGCCCTTCATCTTGCAGGTCTTCCCCCGGAACGACAGCATTTCGAGCTCGAAGCGGATCTGGTCGCCCGGCACGACGGGTCGGCGGAACTTCACGTTGTCGAGCGACATGAAGTACATGACCTTGTCCTCGACGTTCTGGCCCTCGAAGTGGCTCATCAGGAGCATCCCACCCACCTGGGCCATCGCCTCGATGATCAGCATCCCCGGCATGATCGGATGCCCCGGGAAGTGCCCCTGAAAGAACGGCTCGTTGATCGTGACGTTCTTGATGCCCACAATGCGCTTGTTCCCCTCGATCTCGACGATGCGGTCCACGAGCAGGAAGGGATAGCGGTGGGGCAACCAATCCATGATGCGGCCGATGTCCATTGCGGGGGCCCCCAAGCGCTGCGCGGTGCGGGACAGGGCGCGTGCCAGGGCGACGTTGCCGCCGTGGCTCGGCCGGGTGGCGATGACGTGGGCGCGAATGCGGGCACCGGTGAGGGCGAGGTCGCCCACGATGTCCGCGGCCTTGTGGCGTACGAACTCGTCCGGCCAGCGCAACTGGCCGCCGTTCGCGAGGCCGTGCTCGTCCAGCACGATCGCGTTCGCGCCCGAGGCGCCCTTGATCAGCCCCTTCGCCTTGAGCGCCGCGACCTCGTGCGCAAACCCGAAGGTACGGGCGGGCGCGAGCTCCCGCGCAAACGCGTCGGGCGTGACCTCGTACGTCCCCACCTGCCGCCCGATGAGCGGGTGGGGCCATTCGATCGTGACGGTGAGACGGAGTGCCGGGGCGGGAGCGACCACGTAGCTGGCATCGCCCTCGGTGACGGTGAAGGGTGCCTGCACGGCGAGCACGACCGGCTCGCCTCCGACGTCACCCGGGTCCGCGCGCGCGAGCGCCTCGTAGTACGGCTGCACGCTGCCGTCGAGGATCGGCAGCTCCGGCCCGGAAAGCTCGATGGTGAGGTCGTCGATCTCGTGCGCCGCGACGGCCGCGAGCAGGTGCTCGATCGTGTGGATCGTGGTCTCGCCCCGGCCGATCGCGGTGCGCCGCTCGACCGCCTGCACCTCGGTGAGCCGCGCCCGCACCTCGGGCCGTCCCGGCAGGTCGGTGCGGCGGAACACGACGCCCTGACCGGCGGGGGCCGGCAGGAACGTCGCTTCGGCCGCGGCGCCGGTGTGCAGCCCCGTGCCCCGTACCGAGGCCGTCTTGCGGATGGAGCGCCTAGCGGGGGGACTCATGGGCAGAGCGCACCAGGGCCTCGAGCTCGTTCACGATCTTCGCTAGGCGATACAGAGCCGCCTGCGCGCGGAAGTACTCGCGGTGGTCGCGCGCCGGGAAGCCTGTGACCGTGGCGCCCGCCGGGATATTGCCGATCACGCCGCCCTGCACCGTCACCCGCGCGCCGGCACCGATGCTCACGTGATCGGCGATCCCCGCCTGACCGGCGAGGAACACATCGTCCCCCACGTGCGTGCTCCCGGCGATCCCCACGCACGCGGCAATCAGGCAGCGCGCCCCGATGCGGACGTTGTGCCCCACCTGGACGAGGTTGTCGATCTTCGTTCCCGGGCCCACCACCGTGTCGTCCACGCTGCCACGGTCGATCGTGGTGTTCGCCCCGATCTCCACGTCATCCCCGATGATGCAGCGGCCGACCTGCGGGATCTTGCGCGGTAACTCGCCGTTCTCGCCCGGGACGTACCCGAAGCCGTCCGAGCCAAGCCGCGCCCCGGCGTGGATGATGACCCGGTGACCGATGCGCGTCCCACTATAGCACACGACGTGCGGGTACAGCAGCACCTCGTCGCCGAGCTGCACGCCGTCCCCCAGCACCGCGCCCGCCCCCACGCGCGCGTTCTTCCCCAGCCGCACGCCGCGTCCCAGCACTGCGTACGGCGCGATCGCGAGCGGCTCCTCCCAGGTCGTGCCGCGGCCGATCACGGCGGTGGGGTGGATGCCGGGCTGCCACACCGGCTCCGGGTAGAGCATGGGAATGACGGCGAGCAGGGCCACGTGCGGATCGCGCACCACCACCCGGCACCGGGGCCCACCCTGCTCCGCCGCGAACTCCGGCTTGCAGAGCACGATCGCGGCCCTAGTCTGTTGAAAGTACGGGAGATAGCGACGGCTGGCAAGAAAAGAGAGGTCCGCCGGCCCGGCGCGCTCCAGCGGCGCAATGCTCGACGCCGTGGTCTCCGCGGGCCCCACCAGCTGGCCGCCGGTCAGGGCGGCGATCTCCCCCGCGGAGATGCGCCGCGGACCCTCGCCTTCCCCCTCCCCTTCCGGGCGCACGGGGGCGGGACCGCTAGGGATTCTGCCGCAGGCGCTGCACGACCTTGCTCGTCAGGTCGAGCGCCGGGTCCGCCGCCACGATGTTGGAGCCGGGCGCGTCCGCGTCGAGGATCAGCGCGTAATTCCCTTCGGCCCGCAGCCCCTGCACCACCGAGTTGACGCGCTGCTGGATGGGTGCGAGCAGCTCCCGCTCCCGCTGAGCGGCCCGGTCCTGCAGTTCGTTGGAGCGCTGCTCGACGCGCTGCTGCAAGGACTGCAGCTCCTTCTGCTTCGCCTGCTTCGCGGTGGGCGAGAGCGCGATCGACTGCTGGTCGAACGCCTGGACGGCCGAGTCGAGCTGTTGCTGCAGCTTCTGCACCTCGTTGCGAAAGCCCTGCACTTCCTTGTTGAACGTGGATTCCGCGGCGGCGTAGCCGGGCGTGCTCTGGAGGATCTCTCGCGACTTGACGAAGCCGATCCGGAGTTGGGGCCCAGGGGAGGGCGCCTGCGCCGCCGCCCCCGTACCGGTCACGAGCGCCAGCGTCGCCCACACGACGGTCACTGCACGATTCATAAACGCATCTCCGGGGAGTGTCATGGTTCCAGTCTCACCGGCCGCTGCCGGCGGGGTCGATCAGAAGATGTTGCCGAGTTTGAAGTGGAGCTTCCAGCCCGGGTTGGGCCGACCGGCGATGTCCGTCCGGTCGAACCCGTAGGCCCAGTCGATCCCGATGGGGCCGAGCGGTGAGATCAGGCTCGCGCCGATGCCGGCGCCGCGGAACAGGCGGGTCGGGTCGAACTGGCCTGCGCGGGCCCACACGTTGCCCGCATCGAAAAAGGTGCTGAGGTAGAGCATCTGCGACAGCCGCAGGCCGATCTCGCCCGTCATCAGCAGGTACGCCTTGCCGAACGCGCCGGCGCTCGCCTGCCCCGAGCTGGCGTTCGGGTCGAAGCCGTTGGGGGTGATCGAGAACTCGTCGTAGCCGCGCAGCGGTATCCCGTACTGCGTGCCGCCCATCGTGAACAGCTGGTCGAAGAACGGGGCGTTCCCGAACACGAAGCCCGCGCGCGTCGTGAAGCCCATCACGAACTTGAGGGGGCTCGACCCGGGGCGGTCTCCCCCCAGCTGGCCCAGCGGCGCGTACCAGCGGCCCTCGAGGTCCAGGCGCTGGAAATCCCCCGTGCCGCCCAGGATCCCGCCGCTCTGGGAGATGCCGATCTGGTGCATCGTGCCGGCGGTCGGGAACGGCAGGTCGATGCGCGTGTCGCGCAGGATCTGCAGACCGAGCGTGGAGCGCACGCAATCGTTGCAGCTGAGGCTGGCGACGCTCTGGCTGCCGCCCGTGAACGTCTGGTGGTCGATCGCGTAGGAGGTGAACAGCCGCGTATAACGGTCGCGGAACACGGGGAAGCCGAGCTGCAGGTTCCCGCCCTGCCGTCGCACCTGCCCGAGGTCGGCGATCGTGTAGCGCAGCCGCGTGTTGTGCACGCCCAGCGTTCCCGAGATGCGCGACTCGCGGATCGCCGGGTCGCTGTAGGAGAGGTCGAAGTCGTTGATGTTCTTGCCGAACTGCCACTGGAAGCGGCCGCGCTTTCCCTGCCCGAACAGGTTGGGCTCGTCCAAGCCGAGGAAGCCGCCCAGCCCGGTGCCCTGCCCGACCGAGGCGCCGAAGTTGATGTTGCCCGTGCTCTTCTCGGTCACGCGGAAGATCACGTCGATGTCGCCCTGGTCGTTGGCCGGACGCGTGTCGGGGAACGGCAGCGGCTGCTGGAAGAACCCCAGGTTCGAGATGTTCTGGTAAGAGCGGATCAGCGCCGCCTGCCGGAACACGTCGCCCGGAATGAGCTCGATCGCCTCGCGGATCACGCGCTCGTGCGTCACGTTGTTGCCGGCGATCTCGATCTTGTTCACGATGGCCGGCTGCCCCTCGCTGACCACCCACCGCAGATCGACCACGGGCTGGCCGTCGGGGCCCCTCCGCCGGATCACGTCCGCGCTCACGTGCATGTAGATGTAGCCGTTGTTGAAATACACGGTCTGCAGCTTCTGCGTCGCGTCGTTCCACCGGTCCTGGTTGAAGTATGCCGGCCCGCGCCGCACGCCCCCCAGGCCGAGCACGCCGGTGCGGGTCTCACCGGTGAAGGGATACAGCGTCCCGAGCTCATCGGTCGAGAAGCGACGATTGCCCACGATTTCGAAGGTGCCGACGCGGTAAGGCTCACCCTCGCTGACCCGCACCACCAGCGTGGCCTTCCCGGTCGTCTCGTCCACGACGAGGGTGTCGCCGAGCGCCTGGAAATCGACGTACCCCCGCTGGCCGTAGGACTTCGGCAGCCGCTCCTGAAGGTCGGCATGCAGCTTCTCGTCGTCGTACTCGCCCGAGCGGAACCACCAGAAGCCCTCGGGCCTGGTCTTCATGTGCGCGACGATCTCCTCGTCCGTGAAGTGGGTGTTCCCCTCGATCTCGAGGCGGGCGATCGCGACGCGGCGTCCCTCCGCGATGTCGAAGACCACGCGGATGCGAGTGGAATCGGCCTCGTACACGTGCAGGGCGCGCACGGTCGCCTGCGCGTAGCCCTGGGCGCGGTACAGCGAGTCGATGCGGCCGCGCGAGCGCGCCTCTGCCGCCGGGTCGAAGGGCCGCCCCTCCACCAGCTGGACCTTGTCCTTGACCGCCCGCTCGCTCAGGCGGCTCACCCCGCGCACGGCCCATTTCACGAGCAGCGGCCGCTCGCGCACGCGGACGATCAGCAGCTGGCGACCGCCCACGGTGTCCTGCGCCACCTGCACGTCGGCGTACTGGCCGGTCGCGTACAGGGTCTTGATGGCCCGCTGAATGTCGCGGTAGCTGAGCGGTCGGCCCGGGGCGAGACCGCTGGCGTCGAGCACCTGGCGACGCTCGACGCGCCGCAGGCCCTCGACCACGATGGAGTCGGCGGCCGGCGCGCCGGGCTCGCCCTGCGCCCGGGCCGGGCGCGGGGACAGCACGACGGAACCCAGAATGACGAGGAGAGGAAGCCGGCGGGTCACGCCTTCGAGCCGGAGAGCGCGCGGAACCCCAGGCGTTCCTTGTCGGGCGCCACGTCCACCTCGACCTCGTCGCCCCGCGCGAACTCCCCGACGAGGATCTTCTCCGAGAGCGGATCCTCGACGTACTTCTGGATGGCGCGCTTCAACGGGCGCGCGCCGAAGTGCTCGTCGTAGCCGCGATCCACGAGGAAGTCGGTGGCCGCCGGCGTGAGCTTGAGCGTGAGCTCCTCGTCGCCCAGCCGTTTCTGGACGTCGGTGAGGAGGATGCCGACGATCTGGCGGATATGCTCGCGCGTGAGCGGGTGGAACACGATCACGTCGTCCAACCGGTTGAGGAACTCGGGGTTGAACGTCTTGTTGATCTCCTCCTTCACCTTCTCGGCCAGACGCTCGAAGGTCGCCTTCGAGTCGGGCTGCGCGAAGCCGAGCGCCTTGCCCTTGATCATGTCGCGGGCGCCCACGTTCGACGTCATGATGACGACCGTGTTCTTGAAGTCGATCACGCGTCCGTAGTTGTCCGTGAGATGCCCCTCGTCGAGCACCTGCAGCAGGATGTTGAACACGTCGGGGTGCGCCTTTTCGATCTCGTCGAGCAGCACCACGGAATAGGGCTTGCGACGCACCGCCTTGGTGAGCGTCCCCGAGTCCTCGTAGCCCACGTACCCCGGCGGCGCCCCGATCAGGCGGCTGACGGAGAACTTCTCCATGTACTCCGACATGTCGACCCGGATGAGGGCATTCGCATCGGCGAAGAGGAACTGCGCCAGCGCGCGCGCCAGCTCGGTCTTCCCCACGCCCGTGGGCCCGCTGAAGACGAACGAGCCGATCGGCCGTTTGGGATCCTTGAGCCCGGCGCGGCTCCGCCGGATGGCCCGGGAGATCACCGCGATCGCCTCGTCCTGGCCCACCACGGTCTTGTGCACCTCGTCTTCCATGCGGAGCAGCCGGGCCGTCTCGGCCTCCTGGAGCCGCGTCACCGGGATCCCCGTCCACCGGGACACGATGAACGCCACGCCTTCCTCATTGATCGTGGGCCGATGCGTGGCGCGCTCCTTCTCCCACTGCTCCTGCAGCCGCCGGATCTCGCTCTGGAGCTCGCGCTCCTGGTCGCGCAGCGCGGCCGCGCGCTCGAAGTTCTGGTCGCGCACCGCCGCTTCCTTCTCCTGGTTGACCTTCTCGAGCTTCACCTTGAGGGCCGCCACTTCGGGCGGCGGCACCTGGGCGGCGAGCCGCGCCCGCGCCCCGGCCTCGTCGATCACGTCGATCGCCTTGTCCGGCAGGAACCGGTCCGTGATGTAGCGCTCCGAGAGCCGCGCCGCCTCCTCAAGCGTATCATCGGGGATGACGATCCGATGGTGCTCCTCGTAGCGCTTGCGCAACCCCTTCAGGATTTCGATCGTCTCGTCCACCGTCGGCGGGTCAACGATCACCGTCTGGAAGCGCCGCTCCAGCGCCCCATCCTTCTCGATGTACTTGCGGTACTCGTTGAGGGTCGACGCCCCGACGCACTGCAGCTCGCCGCGGGCCAGCGCCGGCTTCAGCATGTTGGAGGCGTCCACCGCCCCCTCCGCCGCCCCCGCGCCGACCAGCGTGTGCAGCTCGTCGATGAACAGGATGATGTTCTTGTTCTGCGCGATCTCGTTGATGATCGCCTTCAGCCGCTCCTCGAACTGACCGCGGTACTTCGTGCCCGCGATCACCGCCGCCATGTCGAGCGACAGGACGCGGTGATCCTTGAGCGCGTCGGGGCACTGGCCGCTCGCGATGAGCTGCGCCAATCCCTCCACGATGGCCGTCTTCCCCACGCCGGGCTCGCCGATCAGCACCGGGTTGTTCTTCTTGCGCCGGGAGAGGATCTCCATCACGCGCTCGATCTCTTTCTGGCGGCCGATCGTGGGATCGAGCTGACCCTCCGCGGCCAGCTGCGTCAGGTCGCGGCAGAAGTGGTCGAGCGCGGGTGTCTTGGACTTCTTCTCGCTCTTGGGCGCGGAGGGCTGGGGGCCGGAACCGCCGGGCGCCGAGGCCGAGGGCATCTCGCTGCCGAGCAGCCGCAGCGTCTCCGCCCGCGCCTGCTCGAGGTTGACGCCGGCGTCGGTGAGCACCTGCGCCGCGATCCCCTTCTCCTCACGCAACAGCCCGAGCAACAAGTGCTCGGTGCCGACGTAGGAGTGGTTCAGCTCGCGCGCCTCGCTCATGGCGAGCTCGAGCACCTTCTTGGCGCGCGACGTGTAGGGCAGGTCCGGGCCCGCGGCGGCGGCCGCCTTCCCCTTCTTCACCGTCTCTTCGATCTTCTGTTGAATCTCCTCGAGATCGACGTTCAGGTTGGTGAGCACCGCGGCCGCGACACCCTCCCCCTCACGGATCAGCCCGAGCAGGATGTGCTCGGTGCCAACGTACTCGTGGTGCAGCCGCGCGGCTTCTTCCCGCGCCATCTGCAGCACTTTGCGTACCCGATCCGTGAAGTTGTACCCGTTCATCGCGACTCGATCGCCCTCACGCGGCTTCGGTGTCCAGCACGCGCCGCACATACGCGGCGCGCACCGTCGGCAGCTCCGGATCCCCGGTCGGGCGACCCTCGAGCGCCGCCAGGTGCGCGGGCTGGGTGAAGATCAGCAGCTTGTTGAGCGTATATACACTCAGGCCCGGAATGAGATTCAGCCCGACCCCCAGCCGCACACCGCTCAACAGGTTCATCGTCTCTTCGAAGCTGAGGCTGCGGGCGTAGCGCAGCAAGCCGTAGGCCCGCCACACCTTGTCGGCAACCGTCAGCTCGGCCGTCTTCAGCAGCACCTCGCGCGCCTGCTCCTCGTACTCGACCACCTGGCGCACGATCTTCCCAAGGTGATCCAGGAGCTCCACTTCCGACTTGCCGAGCGTCGTCTGATTAGATAACTGAAAGAAGTTCCCGACGACGTCCGACCCCTCCCCATACAGCCCCCGCGACGTCAGCCCCACCTGCGTGAGCCCTTGCAGTACTTTCTGGATCTCACGGGTCAACACCAAGCCAGGCAAGTGGATAAGCACGCTCGCCCGGAGCCCGGTGCCGACATTGGTGGGGCAAGACGTAAGATAGCCAAATTCGCCGTGGAACGCGAACGGCAGCAACCGACCGAGCTCCGCATCTATCGCTTCTACTTCGGCATACGCCTCCTCGAGCGCGAACCCCGAACGCATCCCGTGGAGCCGCAGGTGATCCTCCTCGTTCACCATCACCCCCACCGAGGCCCCCACGACGAGGGCCGCCCCGGGACGCGGCCGCGACTCGCGATCGAGCCCCGCCAGCTCCTTGGAGACGAGGTGCCGCTCATGCAGCAGCTGGCGGTCCGGCCGCTCCATCTGGTCGAGCCGGAAGGTCACGGCGCCGCGCAGCCGCTCTCCGGCCGCGGCGGCCTCCTCCACCCGGGTGAGGATGGCCGTGCGGTCGTTGTCCCGGGCGCGCTGGCCGAAAACGTAGCCCTGCAGGTTGCGGGCGAGCCGGATGCGGGTCGACAGCACGATGCTCGATTTCGGGCCCGAGGCGTCGAGCCAGTGCATCCCCCCGTCGGGCAGCAGCGCCAGGTCGATCATTCCAGCACCCGAATGCGGTCCCGCAGCTCGGCCGCCAGCTCGAAGTTCTCGTTCTCCACGGCCTTGCGGAGCTGCTCCCGCAGCTCGAGCAACAGCCGCTGCGGGTCGCTGTCCTGCTCGCCGGGGTTGACGTAGCGCTCGCCCACGTGCTGGCTCGAGCCGTGCAGCCGGCGCAGCAGGTCGCGCAAATGCGTGGCGAACGCCTCGTAGCATTGCGCGCAGCCCAGCCGGCCCGCCTCGCGGAAGTCGCGCAGCGTGCCGCCGCATTCCGCGCAGCGCAGCCCGTCTGCCGGGCTCGGCAGCATGCTGGGCGCGCCCTTCCCCATCGCCGTGATGAAGCCCCCCAGCGGGGACTTGAGCACGGTCACACCCGTTTCCACACCCTTTTCCTGGGCGCACCGCTCGCACAGATGGAGCGTCACTTTGGAATCGTGCTCCACCTGAGTGAGGTTGATGACGGCGTCCCGTTCCTTACAGTTGTCACACAGCATCAGGGTATCGCGTCCACCGAGCTCACCGCCGCGAGCCGGCCGTCGTCCAAGAGGAGGATGCGGTCGGCCCGCCCTGCGAGCTGCCGGTTGTGCGTCACCACGACCACCGCCGTCTCGTACTCCCGTGCCAGGCGGAAGAACACCTCGTGCAGCCGGTCGCTGTTCGCGTGATCCAGGTTGCCGGACGGCTCGTCGGCGAGCACGAGGCTCGGATCGTGCACCAGTGCCCGCGCCACCGCGCACCGCTGCTGCTCGCCGCCCGACAACTCCGCCGGGCGGTGCGACATCCGCCCTGCCAACCCGACCTGCGACAGCATCTCCTCGGCACGCGAGCGGGCCTGCCGGGGCGCCATCCCCCCGATCAGCAGGGGCATCATCACGTTCTCGAACGCGGTGAATTCCCGCAAGAGATGGTGGAACTGAAAGACAAACCCCAACTTACGGTTCCGGAGCTCGGCTTGGCCCCGCTCGTCGAGGTCGGCGTAGCGGGAGCCGTCCAGCCACACGTCGCCGCCCGTGGGCCCGTCGAGCGCCCCGAGCAGGTGCAGCAGCGTGCTCTTGCCCGCCCCGGAGGCGCCCACGATCGCCACGAATTCCCCGCGATGCGCCTCCACATCCACCCCGCGCAGCACTTCCAGCGGCTGCCCGTCGCCGCTCACGTAGACCTTGCGGATCCCGCGGGCCTCGAGCAGGGCGCTCATTCGTAGCGGATCGCCGCCACCGGCTCGAGGCGCGCGGCCTGGACCGATGGATACAGCGGCGCGAAGGTAGCGACTGCGAGGCTCGCGGCGATCACCGCGAACACGTCCACGAGCTGCGTGCGCACCGGGAGGTGGTCGATGAAGTAGATCGACGGATCGATGTGTATCCATTGCCCCTGGTTCACCATCCCGCCCAGCACCAGCCCGAGCAGCACGCCGAGCAAGGTGCCGGTGAGCCCGATCAGGATCCCCTGGGCCAGGAAGATCCGCCGGATCGACGTGCGGCGCAGGCCCATCGCGAGCAGGATGCCGATCTCCCGCGTCTTGTCGCGCACCAGCATCGTGAGGGTACCGACCACGTTGAACGCCGCCACGACGCAGATGAGGAACACCACGACCGCCATCGCGAGTTTCTCGAGCTTCAGGGCCGAGAACAGCGAGGCATTCTGGGACTGCCAGTCGAGCGCGCGGTACGGATAGCCGAGCTCCGTTTCGAGTCGCAGGCCGAACGCCCGGGCCTGCCAGGGGTCGGCCAGTCGCACCTCGAGTCCGGTGACGGCCTTGTCCAAATCGGCGAAGCGCTGGGCGACGCGGCGGTCCATCGCGACGTAGCTGTTGTCGTACTCGTACATCCCGGTGTCGAACAGCCCCGTGACTTCGAAGCGGTGGTAGCGCGGAATGAAGGCGCCCAGACTCGGGTTGAAGCGCGAGCCCGCCGCCGCCACGAGCGTGACCACATCCCCCGGGTAGGCCGACAGCTTGCTCGCGAGCCGCGTGCCGAGCGCGAGGCCGCCCTCCACTCCCGCCCGCGTGGTGCGGAACCGCAGGTCGCCCTTCGTGAAATGGCGCGCCAGGCTCGTGACGGCCCGGGTGCCGGTGTCGGGGTCGACGCCGAGCACGAACACGCCCTCGGCGTAGTCGTGGCCCGCGGAGACGAGACCCTGCGTGAGGACGAAGGGCGACGCTGCGTCGACGCCCGAGGTGCGCCGCACCTGAGCGAGCACGCGCTCCCAGTCGTCGAGCCGCAGCCCCTCCCCGTAGGTGAGCACCCGCAGGTGCGGGCTCGCGATGAGGATCTTCTCCCGCAGGTCCGACTGCAGCCCGTTCATCACCCCGAGCACCAGCACCAGCGCGGTGACCCCCACCGTCACCCCGCCGACCGCGATCACGGTGATCAAGGACAGCAGCCGCGACGAGCGGCGGCTGCGGAGGTAGCGCAACGCCACCCGCAGCTCGAGCGAGGATGGCCGATTGTAGGCGACGACCCCGAGCGCCGTGAGCACGGCGAGCGCGAGCAGCACGAGCAGCGGTGAACCGGGCACGGTCATTCGGGCGCGGGGCGGAGCATCGGGAACAGGATGACATCGCGGATGTTCGCCTGGTCGGCAAGCACCATGAGCAGGCGGTCCACGCCCAGGCCGACGCCGCCCGTGGGCGGCATGCCGTATTCCAGGGCCCGGAGGAAGTCCTCGTCGACCTGCTGCGCCTCCTCGTCCCCGGCGGCGCGCAGGCGCGACTGTGCCTCGAAGCGGCGGCGCTGCTCGTCGGGGTCGTTCAGCTCGCTGAAGGCGTTCGCCATCTCTCGACCCTGGATGAACAGCTCCCACCGCTCGGCCTTCGTGGAGTCCCCCCGGCGGGGCTTCGCGAGGGGCGACAGCGCGATCGGATAGTCGAGCACGAACGTCGGCTGCACCAGCGTCGGTTCGGCGTAGGTCTTGAACACCTCGTCGATCAGCTTCGGTCCCGCCAGGGTCTCCGCCTCCGCCACGTTGCGACGCTCCAGCGCCGCCCGCAGCTCGCCCTCCGACGCCCGACCGAGATCCACGCCGGCCGTCGCGCGCACCAGCTCGCTGAAGTCCTTACGGGCGAACGGCCGCGTGAAGTCGAGCGTGGCGCCGTGACGCTCCAGCGTCCTCGTCCCGAACAGCTCGCGCACCAGTCCCGCCACCATCTCCTCGGTGAGCTCCAGCATGTCGTGGTAGTCCGCGTAGGCCTCGTACCACTCGGCCATCGTGAACTCGGGGTTGTGGAAGCGCGACAGGCCCTCGTTGCGGAAGTCGTGGCCGATCTCGTACACCCGCTCGAGCCCGCCCACGATGCAGCGCTTCAGGTACAGCTCGTCCGCGATACGCAGATAGCAGCTCGCCTGGAGCGCGTCGTAGAAGGTCTTGAACGGCCGCGCCGTGGCGCCGCCGTACAGGGGCTGCAGCACCGGGGTCTCCACCTCGAGGTACCCCCGGCCGTCGAGAAAGCCCCGCAGGTAGGTCACCACGCGGGCCCGCAGCCGGAACAGCTCCCGCACCTCGGGATGCACCGCGAGATCGGCGTAGCGCTGCCGGGCGCGGAGCTCCGGGTCGGAGAGCTCTCCGTGCCGCACGCCGTTCGCGTCCTCCTTGCCGAGCGGCAGCGGGCGGAGCGACTTGGTCAAGAGCGTCAGCCGGTCCACGCGCAGCGTGACCTCGCCCGTCTTCGTCTTGAAGAGCGGCCCCTCGACGCCCACCACGTCACCCAGGTCGAGCAGCTTCACCACCTCGTACGGCTCCACGCCCAGCGCGTCGAGCTTGAGGTACAGCTGGATCCGCCCGCTGTGGTCCTCGAGGTGGGCGAAGGTGGTCTTGCCGTGGGGCCGCAGGGCGACGAGCCGCCCGGCGAGCCGATGGGTGCGCGCATCGCCGTCGCGGAAGCCCTCGAGCGCGGCGCGCGCCGTCGCCGTGCGCTCGAAGCGGTAGGCGTACGGCGCCACGCCGCGCCGCACCAGCTCCTGCAGCTTCTCCCGCCGCGCCACTTCCACGAAGCTCGTCATTACGCCGCTTTGCTCCCAAAGCGCTTGAGATACGCCTCGATGAACTGGTCGAGGTCGCCGTCCATCACGCGCTGGACGTCGTTCACCTTGAGCTCCGTGCGGTGGTCGTTCACCATCGTATAGGGCTGGAACACGTAAGACCGAATCTGGTTGCCGAAGGCGATGTCGGTCTTCTGCTTGTCGACTTCGGCCTTCTTCGCCTCACGCGCCTCCACCGCCCGCTCGTACAGACGCGCCTTCAGCATCTTGAGGGCCGTCGCCTTGTTCTTGAACTGGCTGCGCTCCTGCTGGCAGGAGACGACGATGCGCGTCGGCAAGTGGGTGATCCGCACCGCCGAAGACGTCTTGTTGACGTGCTGGCCGCCCTTGCCCGAGGCCCGGAACGTGTCGATCCGCAAATCGTCGTCGTTGATCTCGATTTCGATGTCTTCGTCCACCACCGGGTAAACGAACACGGAGGCGAAGGAAGTATGGCGGCGCGACTGGGCATCGAACGGGGAGATGCGCACCAGCCGGTGCACGCCCTTCTCGGCCTTGAGGAGGCCGTAGGCGTACTGCCCGCTGATCTGGACCTCGGCGGACTTGACCCCTGCCTCTTCTCCCGGGAGCAGGTCGAGCACCTCGACCCGGAAGCCGTGCCGCTCCGCCCAGCGCACGTACATCCGCATCAGCATCTCGGCCCAGTCCTGAGACTCGGTGCCGCCCGCGCCCGGATGGATGGTGAGCAGCGCGTCGCGGGCGTCGTCGGGGCCTTGCAGCATGTTCTGGAGCTCGAGCGCTTCGAGTTGCGCGGCGATCGCGTCCACTTCGTCTTCGAGCGCCCGGCCCTTGAGCACCTCGGCCACCAGGCGGGCGCGGTCCTCGTCGGACTCCGCCTCGGTAAGCTCGTGGAGCGCGCGCGCGTCCTCCAGCCGCTTGCGCACGGCGTGGTAGGGCTCGACCCAGCGCTTGAGCTCCTTGACCTCCTGCACTACCACCCGGGCCTTGTCCGGGTCGGCCCACACGCCGCCCTCGGCCATGGCGTGCTCCAGCTCGGCCAGCCGCTTCGTCTTCCCGTCTACGTCAAAGGAAGCTCCTGAGCTCGGCAAGGCGACCGTCGAATTCGGCAAACCGATCTGACAAGGCCACGTGAGTCTCGCTCGCTAATCGCTGGTAGGAAATGAGCCGCCCGCCGGGGCCCGGGGGCGGCTCTCACTGCGACGCAATATAATCAGAACACCTTGTTGCCGCCCGCCAGGATCTCGTTCAATGCCTCGGTCCAGAACGGCGTGGCCTTGGCGAGATCCGCACCCACCTGCTCCACATACTCCTGCCAGCTCTTCTCGATTTCGTCCTTGAAGAGCTGCACCAGCGTGCCGTCGCGCAGGCCCTGCTGCCGCTTCTCAGGATGGTACACGACCAGGTCGGAGATGAGGGCGCGCGCCAGGCGTCGGGCTTTCTGCTTCGGGTCCTGCACCATGAACGGATTGACCGGACGGAGTGGCCCGGTCATGCGCTGCCCCGGTGCCCGCGCACCGCCGGTCGCGGCGGGCGCCGGCGACGCTGGGGACGCGGGAGCAGCAGGCGGCGCCGGGGGGGCGGGGGCGGCCGGGGCGGCGCGAGCGAAAGGCGCGCCGCGGGCCGCGGGGACAACCGGTGCCCCCACACGTGGGGCCGCAGGAGGACCCGCTGGCAGCGACGTGGCGGAGCGTGTCGGCGCGGGAGGCGGACGCAGCACGGGCGCCGCCGGCGGCGCGGGACGCGCAGCCGGCGCAGGGGGCGCGGGTGGCCCGGGGGGCGCGGGGGGCGCCGGGCGCGGGGCCACGAACGGACCCGACAAGCGCGGCGGGGCCGCGGGTGTGGGCGTCGGCGGCCCGGGCGCCGGGGGCACAGGCCGTGCGGGCGGCATCGCCCCCGCACTCCCAGCGCCCACCGCGAAGACGGTGCTACAGACGGTACAGCGCGTGCGCACGCCCGCCGCCGGGACCTTGGCTGGGTCCACGCGGTACACCGTCTCGCACGACGGACAGGTCACGTTCACCCCGACGGCCTCGCTAGCGCTCTTTCGTGTCGTCGTCCAGCTCCGGGTCGTGCCGGCGGTCGACCACGAACACCGACCCTGGCTGCGTCTTGGCGTAGCTCTTCATCTCGGTCGCCAGCTCGCTTACCTGCGCCGGATGCGCGAAGCGGCGGTGCTGATTCGTGACGATCCCGATCGACAGCGTCATCAGCGGCACCCGGTGCAGCTGGCCGCGGCGGTCCTTCCCAAAGTAGTACCCAGCGCGCCGGTCCTGTTCGTTGTATTGGTACGGGATGAGCGTATCGAACACTTCGAGCACGTCCCCGCACACGTCGGCGATCGACTCGAATGGAATCACGCAGATGAAATCGTCCCCCCCGATGTGCCCCACGAAGCCGCGGCGGCCCAGCTTCCCTTTCACCACGTCGTGGAGGATGCGCGACAGGATGTAGATGACGCGATCGCCGTCGTAGTAGCTGTAGCGATCGTTGTACTCCTTGAAGTGGTCGAGGTCGGCATAGCACACGGCGAACAGGTCGCCTGCCTCCATGCGCCGCCGGATCTCGCGCTCGATCTCCGTGGTACCGGGCAGGCGGGTCGAGGGGTTCACGGCCACGTCCCGCGACGAGCGGGTGAGCAGGCCGTCGAGCCGGCTCACCTGCTCGGCCGCCTCGAACAGCGGGGTGATCACCTCGTCCGCGCCCGCCTGGAACCACGCCTCCACCTGGTCGGTGGCGTGCCGGCCGCTGACGGCAGCGAGCGGCACGATGGCGGCGTAGGAGTCCGCCTTCAGCCGCGCGCACAGCTCCAGCCCCTGTTTCCCCCCGTCGGCGTCGATGACCACGAGCGACGGTAGCGACCGGAGCACCATCTGCTCCAGTAGCTTGGGATCGGGGACCGGAACGATCGTCAGGCCCTTGCCGTCGACCCAGCGGGCCAGGAGGTCGGGGACCGAACGACCAGCCGGCGAATGGAACAATATCGTCGGTCGCGTCCGCACCTGTCCTCACGTAAGGGTCGAGCGCGCCTAAACTTAGGCCGCGTGACCCCGAGTGTCAAATAAACCACACCGCGACCGCGATCAGGGCGTACAGGGCCAGCAACTGCGCTCCCTCGAACCAGTGCGACTCGCCGTCCAAGCCGATGATCGTGACGATGAGCGCGGAGAAGCCGAGGGCCGCGACTTCGAAGCTCGTGAACACGAGGTTCATCGGCCGGTCCAGCGCCACACCGACCGCGACGAGCAACGGCGCGACGAACAGCGCGATCTGGGTGCTGGAGCCCAGGGCGATGGTGAGCGCGAGGTCCGTGTGCCCGCGGTGGGCGGCCACGACGGCCGTCGCGTGCTCGGCCGCGTTGCCGACGAGGGGGATCACGATCAGGCCGAGAAACAGCTGCGAGAGCCCGAACCGCGTCACCACCGCCTCGGTCGCGTGCACCAGCAGCTCGCTCTCCACCGCAACGAGCGCGGTCGCCGCCGCCAGGATCGCGACCGCTACGCCCGGAGCGCGCGCCGGGCCTGGCCCCGTTTCGCCCGACCCCGGCCCCTCGCCGCGGAACAGCTGGCGGTGGGTCACGAGCGAGAACACGAGGCTCGCGACATAGGTGAGTCCGAGGATGAGCGCCACACCCTCGGAGAGGTGCAGCGTGGTCTCGGGCGCCGCAGCCGGGTGGTTCATCGCGAACAGCGCCGGGATGACGAGGCCCACGACGGCGAGGAGCAGCATCGCGCCGCTCATCCCCGCCGCGGTGCGGTTGAAGGTGACCGTGGGGCGGCGCCGCCCGCCCGCGACGAGCGCGAGGCCAAGGATCAAGAGCAGGTTGCCCAGGATCGACCCCGTGAGCGACGCCTTCACGAGGTCGAACAGCCCGGCGCGGAGCGCCACGACCGCCACGATCAACTCCGCGGCATTGCCGAAGGTGGCGTTGAGGAAGCCGCCCAGGGTAGGTCCGGCGCGCCGGGCGAGGGTCTCGGTCGCCTCACCCATCTCGGCCGCCAGGGGGACGACCGCGAGGCCGGAGACGACGAAGACGGCGAGCGGCGGGGCCGCGAGCCAGCCCAGGACCCACGACACGGGGACGGCGAGCAGCAGCCAGCGCACGGCGGTCAGGGTCAGAACGCGATCGTCACGCGCACCAAGGCAGCGCCGGGCGCGACCGTCGTCTCGAGCGTCAGCGCGCGGCCCGCAGCCTCGGCGAGGCGACTGGAAATCAGCGCGTCGATCGCCGAGAGCACGTGATTCGCGAGCAGCAGCCCGAGCTGGTTCTGCGCGCTCCGGTAGGCGTCGTCGCTCTTGCGAATCGCCTCACGGAACACCGCCTGCTCGAGCGAGGCGTCGCTCCACGACCACAGGAAGTCGGGCCCCACGGCGTGCGCCTGGTAGAAGTCGAGCGCCCTCAGGTAGGCGGGCGTCGACGGGTCCGGCGGCGTGTTCGGGTCGGCCCAATAGGTCACCCGCGCGAGCAGCCACACGACGCCGTTGTACGTCGTGGCATCAGCCTCGGGCACGAGCGCCGGCCCCGGAGCCTGGTTGTAGCGCCCACTCGCGGTGAAGCGCTCCATCGTCTCGTAGTACTCGAACACCGTGTCGCGGGAGGTCGGTGCGAACTGCCGCCGGGCCACGTCGAAGGCGAGCGCGCGGTAGCGCCGTGCCTCGCCGCGCCCCTGGCTCCTGAGGTGCAGGTAGCGCACGAGCCCGATCAGCTCCGCCGCGAGGTAGACGGCCCCGCGATCCTGGTGCGCCAGCAGCTGTCCCGTCCCGGGGACGAGCAGCGACGCGAAGGGCCGCAACCAGTACTGCGGCCGGCGTGCGGACGGGGCGAGCAGCGCGGGTGCGGCGGCACCCGGGGGGGCGGGGACCGCGGCGGCCGGGGGAGCCGCAGGCGCGGCCGAGTCCGGCTGCTGCGCCACGCCGGCCCGCCCTGCCAGCGTCACGACGGCGATCAGCGCCAACGCGCGGCCGCGCATCGTCAGAACACCACCCGGAACGAGAAGAAGGTCGGGTTGGCGACGACCAGGTCGGACCCGGCGAGGAAGCTGCGCGCCAGGTCCACGCCGATGGCACCGGTCTCGACGCCCACGCCGACGCTCGGGCCGCTCAGGCCGTCGCGCACGAACGCGTATCCGCCGCGTACGCGAAACAGCCGCTGGTAGCCGACGTCGAGCCCCACCCGCATCTGCGACCCGCCGTAGCTCCCCCACGGGCTGTCCACGTCGGCGGCGACCTTCAGGTCGAACCGCTCTCCCGGGCCGTCGCCGCGCCCGGCCGGGAGGACGATGCGGTACACAGCGCCGATGAGCAGGCTGGCCGGCAGGGCGTCCGCCTGGTCGCCGTTGTTGACCTGCAGCTTGAAGCCGATGTTCCGCACGGCGACGCCGAGCCGCAACGCACCGTCCTGGCCGGCGGCGACCTGGCCGCCCACGTCGACCGCGTGCGTCGTGCCCTTCGCGCTGGGAAGGTTCGTGCAGTCGCCGCTGCAGTCCACGACGAACTGCACCAGCTTGTAGTTCACCCCGAAGGTGACGCCGCCGGCGATCCCCGCGGCGTAGGAGGCGACGAACTCGAGGTTGCGCGGCGAGATGCGCCCGATGGTGTTGCCGGTCGCGTCGGTGCGATCGAGGTCGCCGTAGTCGACGAGGTAGATCGCGCCCCCGAGCACGCCGAGCCGGTGCGAGGGGAAGTACGCGGTGACCGCGTCCGTGTTGCCGGCGACGAGCGTCGCGCTCTGCAGGCCGAACTCGTTCTTCTCGAGCGTCGCGAGGCCCGCCGGATTCCAGAAGGCGGCCTCACCGCGCCCGTCCAACGCCGCCGCCGTCTGCCCCATCCCCACCGCCCGGGCGCCGACCGGGAACACCAGGAACAGGGCGCCGGAGTTGTTGACTTGCTGGGAAGCCAAACGGTCCGGCGGATAGGCGGTCAGTACGAGCGCCAGCGCCAGCCGACCGACGCCTTCAGAAGCTCTTCGCCTCATCGATCAGCATGATCGGAATGTCGTCTTCGACCGCGTACATCAGCCGGCAGGCGTGGCACACCAGGAGCTCGGCGGGAGCGGGGCGGTGTTCGAGCGGGCCCTTGCACTTCGGACACACGAGGATCGCGAGCAGGTCGGGCGCGAGACTCATAGGGCGTACCCCAGACGTTTGAGCGACGGCGCGTGGCGGCGCCACTTGGGCAGGACCTTGACGCGGAGGTCGAGGTAGACGGGCTGGGCGATGAGGGCGGTGATCTTGGCCCGCGCCGCGGCGCCCAGCGCTTTGATGGTCCGTCCGCCCTGCCCGACAACGATTCCCTTCTGGCTGTCGCGTTCGACGTAGACCGTCGCCCGAATATATACCGGCGTTTGCTCCTCCCGGAACTCGTCGATCTCGCACGCCAAGCTGTAGGGCAGCTCTTCGTGCAGCAGCTCGAAGGCCGCCTCCCGCACGAACTCGGCCGCAAAGAAGCGCAGCGGCTGCGTCGCGATCTCGTCCGCGGGATAGAGCCACGGGCTTTCGGGGAGCCGCGCCCCGAGCACGGCGAGCAGGTCCTCGAGGCCCTCACCGGTCACCGCCGACAGCGCCACTCCGTCGGACCCTCCAGGACTGCCTGGCGGTCGCGGCCGAACCAGGTCCGCCTTGGTATACACCGTCACGATCGCCCCGCGCGGCGGCCGCTCGAGCTGCGCGACCTGCTGCAGCGGCGGCGCCGGGTAGTCGGGGAGCGGATGGAGGTAGGCGACCACGTCGGCGTCGGCGAGGGCGCGCAGCGCGTGGACGCGCATCGTCTCATGGAGCCGGTACTCGGGTGCGAGCAGCCCGGGCGAGTCGGTGACGATGAACTGCGTGTCGCCGCGCGTGAGGATCCCCACGACCGGCACGCGGGTGGATTGCGGCTTGGGAGAGATGATGGCGAGGTGCTCGCCGATGAGGGCGTTGAGCAAGGTGGACTTGCCGACGTTGGGCCGGCCGGCGAGGACGACGGTGCCGCAGCGAGTCATGCGAGAAAAGCTAACGCGGAAGTGGGAACGCGGAACGCGGAACAGGAATGGAAGGTCGTGCACCCGGCACTCGCCCTAAATGTTCCGCGTTCCGCCTTCCGCGTTCAAAGCAAGAAACCCGTCCGGTTGCACCGAACGGGCTTCGAGAAGGGAAGCTGGCGGCGGCCTACTCTCCCACGACCTCGCAGTCGCAGTACCATCGGCGCTGACAGGCTTAACGACCGTGTTCGGGATGGGAACGGGTGTGGCCCTGTCGCGCTAGTCGCCAGCAAGATTTGAGACGTCAGTCATCAGACGTCAGCGCTGATGTCTGACGTCTGATGTCTGATGTCGCTGACGAGGGCGTTGTGGTATCGAGGATCACGCCGAGCATCGAGAAGAGATCAAGCCTCACGGGCAATTAGTACGGCTCGGCTGAAGCGCTCGCGCGCCTTACACCTGCCGCCTATCAACCTGGTAGTCTCCCAGGGCCCTTCAGGAGCCTTGCGGCTCGGGAGTGTTCATCTTGGGGAGGGTTTCCCACTTAGATGCATTCAGCGGTTATCCCCGCGCGACATCGCTAACCGGCGTTGCGCCTGGCGGCACAGCCGGGACACGAGCGGTCGCTTCGTCCGGGTCCTCTCGTACTACGGACGACGCCCCTCAACACTCCAACGCCCGCACCGGATACAGACCGAACTGTCTCACGACGTTCTGAACCCAGCTCATGTGCCACTTTAACCGGCGAACAGCCGGACCCTTGGGACCTTCTCCAGCCCCAGGATGTGACAAGCCGACATCGAGGTGCC